>VFQN01001453.1_pt1 | contig 39706 bp, 37 predicted proteins | sample 3512371 | NCBI WGS metagenome assembly VFQN01 (sample SAMN10412370, study PRJNA504923) | tailings metagenome | isolation source: Replicate 2 from Balatoc abandoned mine | place: Philippines: Itogon, Benguet | collected 2017-08-28
CGCCCGCCGCGATCGTGCCGATGCCGGAGCGCGCGACCAGCTTCACGGTCACGCGCGCCTCGGGGTTGATCTGCTTCAGGTCGTAGATGAGCTGCGCCAGGTCCTCGATCGAGTAGATGTCGTGATGCGGTGGCGGGCTGATCAGAGTGACGCCCGGCGTCGAGTGACGCAGCTTGGCGATCATCTCGCTCACCTTGAGGCCCGGAAGCTGGCCGCCTTCGCCGGGCTTGGCGCCCTGCGCGACCTTGATCTCCAGTTCGCGGCAGTTGTTCAGATATTCCGCCGTGACGCCGAAGCGGCCCGACGCAACCTGCTTGATGGCCGAAGACGCGTTGTCGCCGTTCGGCCGCGGGCGGTAGCGCGCAGGGTCCTCGCCGCCTTCGCCGGAATCCGACTTGGCGCCGATGCGGTTCATGGCGATCGACAATGTCTCGTGCGCCTCGGGGCCCAGCGCCCCCAGCGAGATGCCCGGCGCCACCAGCCGCTTGCGCAGCTCGGTGATCGACTCGACCTCGTCGAGCCTGATCGGCGCACGGTCGGTCTTGAAGTCGAGCAGGTCGCGAAGGTTGATCGGCGGCAGGCGGCGCACCGCCTCGCTGTACTTGCGGTACTTGGCGTAGGCCTCGGTATTCACCGCGTCCTGCAGCATGTGGATCAGCGTGCCGTCGAAATTGTGCCGGTCGCCGCCGCGGCGGGCCTTGTAGAAGCCTCCGATCGGCAGTGCGATCACGTCTTCGTCGAAGGCGCGGGCGTGCTGCTCGGCAATCTTCTCCTGCACGCCGCGCAAGCCGATGCCCGAGATGCGCGAGGGCATGCCGGGAAAGAATTCGTTGACCAGCGAGCGCGAGAGGCCGACCGCCTCGAAGTTGCAGCCGCCGCGATACGACGACAGCACCGAAATGCCCATCTTGGACATGACCTTCAGCAGGCCATCGTCCAGCGCCTTCTTGTAGTTGGCAAGGCACTGGCTGAGCGACTGCTTGCCGAACAGGCCGCGCGCGTGGCGGGCCGCAATCGTCTCCTCGGCGAGGTAGGGGTTCACGGTCGTCGCGCCGACGCCGATGATGACGGCGACATAGTGCACATCTAGGCATTCGCCGGACCGCACGTTCAGCGACGTGAAGGTGCGCAGCGACTGGCGCACCAGATAGGAGTGGACGGCGCCCGCTGCCAGGATCATCGGCAGCGCGGCCCGGTTCTCGTCGATGTTGGCATCGGTCAGCACGACATGCAGGCAGCCGCTGCGGACGGCCTCCTCGGCCTCCTTGCAGATGCGTTCAAAGGCCTGGCGCATGGCGTCGAGCCCCCCCTTCGGATCGAAGGTGCAGTCGATGCGCACGGCCGTGTCGCCCATATACTTGCGCATCGCCTCGAATTCGGCGTTGAGCACGATCGGCGACTGCAGCGACAGCATCTCGCTCTGGTCGGGCGATTCGTCGAGGATATTGCCCAGGTTTCCCAGCCGCGTGCGGATCGTCATCACATTGCGCTCGCGCAGGGAGTCGATCGGCGGGTTGGTCACCTGGCTGAAGTTCTGCCGGAAGTAATGGTGCATTCCGCGATAGGTATCGGACAGCACGGCCAGCGGCGCGTCGTCGCCCATCGAGCCGACGGCCTCCTTGCCGTCCTCGACCATGGGATGGAGGATCGCTTCGAGATCCTCGATCGACCAGCCGGCGGCGAACTGCCGGCGACGCAGTTCGTCGGCCGGGAAGTGCTCGGTGGCCGGCGCGTCCTGCTTGATCAGCGAGTCGAGCTCGACCGTACGCTGCGTCCAGCTTGCATAGTCGTGCGTGGCGGCGAGCATGTCCTTCAGCTCGCGATCCTTGTAGAGGCGCGGCTGGTCCATATCGACAGCCAGCATCTCGCCGGGGCCGAGCCGGCCCTTTTCGACGATCCTGCTCTCCTCCTGCGGGACCATGCCGGCCTCGGAACCGGCGATCAGCAGATCGTCCGAGGTGCAGACATAGCGCAGCGGGCGCAGGCCATTGCGGTCGAGCCCGACCAACGCCCACTTGCCGGCGACGGCGGCGATGGCCGCCGGCCCGTCCCACGGCTCCATGACGCCGTTCACGTAGTTGTACATCGCCCGGTGCTCGGCCGGCACGTTGGGGTTCGTGCCCGAGGCTTCGGGAATCATCATCGTCTTGACCATCGGCAGGTTGCGATGGCCGCGCACCAGCAGCTCGAACACATTGTCGAGCGCCGAGGAGTCGGAGGCTCCGGGCTGGATGATCGGCTTCAGATCTTCGATGGCGCGGCCGAAGCCATCATGCTCCAGCCGCGCCTCGTGGCTCTTCATCCAGTTGACGTTGCCCAGGATGGTGTTGATCTCGCCGTTGTGGGCGAGCACGCGGAAGGGCTGCGCCAGCTTCCATTGCGGGAAGGTGTTGGTCGAATAGCGCTGATGGAAGATCGCGAAGCGCGAGACGAAGCGCTCGTCGAGCAGGTCGGGATAGAAGGCCGACAGATGCTCGGCGAGGAACATGCCCTTGTAGACGACCGAGCGGCAGGACAGCGAGCAGACGTAGAACTCGGCGATGTTCTCGGCGATCGCCGCCTTCTCGATGCGCCGGCGCAGGATGTAGAGCTGCTTCTCGAACTCGCGATTGTCGAGCCTGGCGTCGCCGCGGCCGATCAGGATCTGTTCGATCTCCGGTCGCGTCTCGTTGGCCTTGGCGCCGATCGAGGAAATGTCGACCGGCACCTGGCGCCAACCCAGGATCGTATGGCCGAAGCGCAGGATCTCGGTCTCGACGATGGTACGGCAGCGCTCCTGCGCGCCGAGGTCGGTGCGCGGCAGGAACACCATGCCGACAGCGAGACGTCCGACCTGCGGGAGCTCGCCGCCGACGTCGCGGACATGATCCCGGAAGAAGTCCTGGGGGATTTCGACATGGATGCCCGCGCCGTCGCCTGTTTTGCCGTCGGCGTCGACGGCGCCGCGGTGCCACACGGCCTTCAGTGCATCGATGCCTGCCACGACCACGTCGCGCCGTCGCTTGCCGTCCAGCGCCACGATCAGACCGACGCCGCAGGAGTCGATCTCCTGGGCGGGGTTGTAGCCGTAGGCGTTGGTCAGCCTGGCGGTTTCGTCCTGGTAGTCACGGACGAACTGCTTTGCATCGAAGGGACGTGCGGACATGACGTCGTATCCTGAAAAAGAGATCTAGTCGGAGAACAGCTTGCCGGCTTCGGCCCAGTTCTCTTTCTTGATGTCGGTGAGGATGATCTGCACGGCGTCGGGGGTGCAGCCGAGCGCGCGGCAGGTGCCGTCGGTCAGTTCTTTCGCAAGTTTTCGGCGCTGCTCGATCGTGCGGCCCTCGAACATCTGGACGTTGATCATCGGCATTGTCTTCTCCCTCGGTTCAGTTCTTGTGGCTGATGGTAACGTGCTTGGGCTGGCCGGCGACGCGCGCCATCCAGGCGTCGATGTTCGCATGCTTCGACAGGTCGAACCCGCCCTCGTGTGCGACGTGCGTGTAGGCGTAGAGCGCGATGTCGGCGAGGCCGTAGCGATCGTCGACGAAGAAGCGTCGCGTCGCGAGATGCTTCTCCATCACGTCGAGCGCGGCGTAGCCTCCTTTCATGCGGTTCGGCAGGTCCATCTCCTGCAGCGGCGAGAGCTTGGGCAGGTAGTGCTTCCAGAACCGCGCCACGGCGATATTGGGCTCGTGGCTGTACTGCTCGAAGAACATCCATTGCAGCGTCTCGGCGCGAGCCTTGCGGTCCTTGGGGGCGAGTGGCGTGCCGTCGGCCAGGTACCAGATGATGGCGCCCGACTCGGCGAGGAACGATCCGTCTTCGAGCTGCAGGGTCGGGATGCGGCCGTTGGGATTGCGTGCCAGGAACTCCGGCGTGCGCGTCTCGCCCTTGAGGATGTCGCACTCGACGAGCTTGTAGGGAATGTCGAGCGCGGCCAGCACGAGCCGCACTTTGTAGCCGTTGCCGGAGTCCATGAAGTCGTAGAGCGTCAGCATCCTGCTCACTCCGCGGCGATGCGTTGCGCCGTTTGCGTCTTGGCCGTCAGGTAGGAATGGATGCGCTCGGCGGCGTCGCGGCCGTCGCGCACGGCCCACACCACCAGCGAAGCGCCGCGTACGATGTCGCCGGCGGCGAACACGCCGTCGAGGCTGGTCATCATGCTGCGCCAGTCGATCTTCAGCGTGCCCCAGCCGGTTACGCCGAGGTCGGGCGCGGCCAGCATCGCCGGCAGGTCTTCGGGGTCGAAGCCCAGCGCCATCAGCACGAGGTCGGCTTCGATGTTGAAGTGGCTGTTGGGAATTTCCTGCGGCATCTGGCGGCCCGAGGCGTCGGGCATGCCGAGATGGATACGCACGGTGCGGACGTGGCTCACCGCATCCTTGCCGAGGAAGGCTTGCGGAGCTGAGAGCCAGACGAACTCCACGCCTTCTTCCTCCGCATGCTTCACTTCGCGCTGCGAGCCCGGCATGTTGGCGCGGTCGCGGCGATAGAGACACTTCACGGACTTGGCACCTTGGCGCACCGCGGTGCGCACGCAATCCATCGCCGTGTCGCCGCCGCCGATCACCACGACGTTCTTGTCCTTGGCATCGAGCAGGCCCGATTCGAACGCGGCGGTCATTTCGCCGAGGCCGTGCCGGTTGGAGGTGGTGAGGTAGTCGAGGGCGGCGGCGATGCCGGTGAGGCCGACACCGGGCGCGGCAATGTCGCGTGCCTTGTAGACGCCGGTCGCGATCAGCACCGCCTGATGGCGGTCGCGCAGCTCCTCGAGTGTGACGTCGCGACCGACTTCGCAGTTCAGGTGGAAGGTGACCTTGGAGTCGCGCAGGAGCTTCTCGCGGCGCTGCACGATCTCCTTTTCGAGCTTGAAGTTCGGGATCCCGTAGATCAGCAAGCCGCCGACCCTGTCGTAGCGATCGTAGACCGAGACCTGGTAGCCCTTGCGGCGCAGCTGCTCGGCGGCGGCCAGGCCCGCGGGGCCGGCGCCGACGATGCCGATGCTCTCGGGGCGTTCGCGCCGCGGCTGGATCGGCTTCACCCAGCCGCGATCCCAGGCCGTGTCGGTGATGTACTTCTCGACCGAGCCGATTGTGACGGACTCGAAGCCCTTCTCGATGACGCAATTGCCTTCGCAGAGGCGGTCCTGCGGGCAGATGCGGCCGCAGATCTCCGGGAAGTTGTTGGTCGCCGAGGAGAGTTCGTAGGCTTCGTCGAGCCGGCCTTCGGCAGTGAGCTTCAGCCAGTCGGGGATGTTGTTGTGCAGTGGGCAGTGGACCTGACAGAAGGGCACGCCGCATTGCGAGCAGCGCGCGGCCTGTTCGGCGGCCTTGTCACGGGCATAACGCTCGTAGATCTCATCGAAGTCGCGACGACGCTCGGCAGCCGGCCGCTTGTCGGGCATGGCTTGCGGCGTTCCGACGAACTTCAGCATCCTTTCGGCCATCCCGGCCTCCGCGAACAGATTGTGAAATTTTATTACAAAAGAGGCGTGCCGATCGCGCCTTTGCTGCACTGCCGATCTGCTTAGACCATGTCAGTCGACAATAGTCAACAATACTGACCTATTATGAATCGTGAGGCACTGACGAAGAAATTTTATCCCATCGCGGGATTCGACCAAGGAAATTATAATTCCAAAATAGGACTATAAAATCTGGCCAACCTGTGGCTCCGTCGGAAAAGCGCAGAAATGCGGGTGACTAAGCGGGGGCGTGCTGGTTGTAGCGGCCGCCGAGCCGATAGCGGTCGAGGTACATCGGCAGAATGGCTTCGGCCGCCGTGGCCTCGATCCCGAGTGCCGCCAGTCCCGGCGCTCCCGGGCGTGCGACATTATCGACCGTGAGCAGACCCACCTGATCACGGGTGAGCGGCGGTACCGGCAGAAACTCGGCAAAGAAGCCGGCGAACTTCATCAGGCCGGCCGGCACGCCGATGATCGGCTTCTGACGGTCAATTACCCGCAACGTGAGCGCCGCGACTTCGCGATAGGTATAGACGCGCGGACCTCCCAGCTCGAACACGGTCTTGGCCGTGTCGGGCCGCGCCAGGACCGCCGCCACGGCGCTGCCGACGTCGCCTACGAAGACCGGCTGCACCTTCGCCGAGCCGTCGCCGACGACCGGCATGAACGGCGCCTTGGCGGCAATCTGCGCGAGGCGGTTGAACATCACGTCTTCCGGACCAAACACTACGCTGGGTCGCAGGATCGTGGCGCTCTCGAAACCCGAAACTATGGCATCCTCGGCTTCGATCTTGGAGAGCACGTACTTGTTCGTCGAATTACGATGTTCGGCGCCAATGCCGGAAATATGCACCAGGCGCTGTGCACCCGCGGCGCGCGACGCCTCGGCAATCGCGCGGGCGCCGGCCACGTGGACCGCCTGATACCGCTGGCGGCCGCGCTGGAAGGGGATGCCGGCGGCATTGACCACGGCCTCGCTGCCGGCGACGGCGGCGGCCACGGACGACGGAATGCGCAGGTTGGCACGCATCACCGTGATCTGCCCGACATCGCCTGCGGTCTTGGTGCGCTCCGCCAGCTCGATGCGGCGGCAGGCCACACGGACCTGCAGCCCCTCCTGCGCCAGTGCCCGCACGATGGCCCGGCCAACGAAGCCGCTGCCGCCAAAAACCGTGACCTGCTTGATGCTCATGGTGCTGCCTATAGCCCAATGAACAGAAGGCGCAAAGGCACTGTAGTTGACATCTGCGCGGCCTCGCCCTAACTCAGCGCCCGCACTAGCCCGCATGCCGTGCCCAGGTGGCGGAATTGGTAGACGCACTAGTTTCAGGTACTAGCGCCGAGAGGCGTGGAAGTTCGAGTCTTCTCCTGGGCACCATGCAGGGCAGTCGGGACACCCTATAGATGGCCATCAGTCTTCACCGTGGCGACCTTCCTGCGGATGTTTCGTTTGGATCGGTCGTGGCCATCGACACTGAGACGATGGGCCTCAATCCACATCGCGACCGGCTCTGCCTGGTCCAGCTCTCGGGTGGCGACGGCAATGCCCACTTGGTCCAGATCCCGCGTGGCCCTCAAGGGGTGGCCCACAAGGCGCCGAGGCTTGCGGCGCTGCTGGCCGACCCGAAGGTGCTGAAGCTCTTTCATTTCGGCCGTTTCGACATCGCCGTCCTGGAGTATGCGCTCGGCGTGCGGTGCGAGCCGGTCTATTGCACCAAGATCGCGGCGCGGCTGGTGCGGACGTTCACCGACCGCTTCGGTCTCAAGGACCTCTGCCGCGAACTGCTGGGCGTCGACCTGTCCAAGCAGCAGCAGACGTCCGATTGGGGGGCGGAAACCCTAACGGACGAGCAGCTCGCCTATGCGGCGTCGGACGTCCTGCATCTGCATGCTCTCAAGGCGAAGCTGGATGTGCTCCTGGAGCGCGAGGGGCGGCGGGAGCTGGCGGAGGCGGCATTCAAATTCCTGCCCACCCGTGCGCGGCTGGACGTGGCGGGCTGGCCCGAGACGGATATTTTCGCACACTGAAATGGAGATCGTGCTGATCTTGGCACGATTCTTGCATTAGACTGGCCGTCGGAGGTCCGGTGACCTCCGGGTGGGGGTCATATGCGTATCGGTCCGAGTCTCATCCTCACGTCACGCCAGGCCCTGGCGATGACTCCGCAGCTGCAGCAGGCGATCAAGCTGCTGCAATTTTCGCACCTGGAACTGGCCGCCTTCATTCAGCAGGAGCTCGAAAAGAACCCTCTGCTTTCCGAAGGGACGACCGAGGAAGGCCCGGTTGCCGAAATCGAAAGGCCCGCTCCCGAGCCGGCGGGCGACACGGCGGAAGCGCTGTCGGCCGCAGCGCCGGCGCTGGCCGATGCCGATGAGCGTTGGACGCGCGAGTATGCCGATCGTGGCGGCGACGGTACTGCAAGCCGCACGGGTGCCCGCGAAGACGCACCCGATGCCCTGGACTTCGTTGCCGAGCGCCAGCCTTCACTCGCCGTCCATGTGCTCGAGCAGCTCGAACTCATGTTCAAGAACCCTGTGGAGCGGCGGATCGCCCTGAAGCTTGCCGAAGGTCTCGACGAAGCTGGTTACTGCCGCCTCGACGCCGCGGCTGTCGCCGAGGCCGTCGCGACCGACATTGGCGTCGTCGAGGCGATCTGGACGCGGCTGCGTCAGATGGAGCCGGCCGGGCTCTTTGCGCGGACCGTCGCGGAGTGCCTCGGCGCCCAGCTCGCGGAGCGCAACCGTCTCGATCCTGCGATGCAGGCGCTGCTCGACAATCTCGACCTCGTCGCAGCCGGCGAACTCGGCCAGCTGCGGCGGCGCTGCGGCGTCGACGACGAGGATCTGCGCGACATGCTGGCCGAGCTGCGCACGCTCGATCCGCGTCCCGGCCAGGCCTTTGTTTACGAACCGATCCAACCGGTAGCGCCCGATCTCTACTTGACCGCCGCGAAGGATCCCGAGACCGGCGAAGAAGGCTGGCACATCGAACTCAACACCGACGCCTTGCCCAAGGTCCTGGTCGATCGCAACTACCACGCAACCCTGATGAAGGGCGTCCGGGCCAAGACCGATCGCGATTTCGTCGCCGAGCGTTTCCAATCGGCCAACTGGCTGGTGAAGACGTTGGAGCAGCGCGCCACGACCATCCTCAAAGTCGCGCGCGAGATCGTACGTCAGCAGGACGGCTTCTTCCGTCATGGCGTCAGCGCACTGAAGCCGCTGGTGCTGCGCGACATCGCCGTCGCCACCGAACTGCACGAAAGCACGGTGAGCCGTGTCACCTCCAACAAGTACATCTCCACGCCGCGCGGCATCTTTGAGCTGAAGTACTTCTTCACGTCGGCATTGCCGGCACGCACGCCCGGCGTCGTCGTCTCATCCGAAGCGGTACGCTCGCGCATCCGCCATCTCGTGGGCAGCGAGAATGCGCGTCAGCCTCTCAGCGACGATCGCATCGTCGATCTGCTGAAGGGCGAGGGCATCGAGATCGCGCGTCGTACGGTCGCCAAGTATCGCGAGGCGATGCGCATTCCCTCTTCGTCCGAGCGTCGCCGGTTGGGCCGGCTGGGCATGAGTCGGCCGACACCCTCGGTAGTGCCGAGTGCTGCCGTCGCCGCCCAAGCGTTGACCGGCCCGGCTGATTGATCCGGCTGGCGGTACCGCGAACCCTCCCTTGACCCGCTCGGGGGACGCGCCTATAGGGGCGCACCCCTCGCGGGGCGAATCGAGTTCGAGCCCGCTAACCCATTGGTGATGTTGTGGAAATTGTCGATTTGCTGTCCGGCCCGGATGCCGTTCTGGCAAGCGTCAAGGCATCCGGCAAGAAAGCGCTCCTGGCCGAACTGGCCGCCCGCGCTGCCAATGTCTTCAAGATCGACGAACGCAAATTGTTCGACCGCCTGCTAGAGCGCGAGCGTCTAGGGTCGACCGGCATCGGTGGCGGCATCGCCATTCCCCATGGTCGGCTCGCTTCGGTTCCCAAGCCGGTCGGCTTGTTTGCCCGTCTGGCCCATCCTGTCGATTTTGATGCCATTGACGAGCGTCCGGTAGATATCGTTTTTCTGCTCGTGACCCCCGAGGGCGCGGGTGCAGACCATCTCAAGGCATTGGCCCGCGTTTCGCGGTTGCTGCGCGACCGCAGCCTCGTCGAGAAGCTCAGGGCAACCGACAAGGCCGACGCGCTCTACGCACTGCTCGTCGAGTCAATCCAAGCGCAGAGCGCTGCCTGAGGCAGCCCGCGCTCCATCCGATTTTAGTGAACCAGCGCAGGTTCCAGTTCGTGCTGGCGGATCAGCGCCTGGGCGATTTCCACCGAGGGCGCGGCCGCCATCGGCTTGCCGTCGGCGGAGAAGATGCCGATGGCGTGTGCGCCGTCCGGAAGGTTGATCGCCTTCACGTAAGCGATCTGCTCCGAACCGAGGCTGAGAAAAGCCTCTTCCGCGAGGGGAGTGAAAGCAGCTTCGTTGTTTTCCATGGCTACCTCCTTGGCAGCGGTCAACGCGTGTCCGCCGTTCAACGGCTACGGCGCGCGGTGATGTCGATCGTATTGTCGGGAGCGCCAACCTTGGCGCTGCCACCGTCGATACGAATGGTGCGGATGCGCGGCTCCAAAACGGGGCGCAACAGGTCGATAGACAACAGACCATTGTCGAGACGGGCGCCCGTCACTTCGATGCCGTCGGCGAGCATGAAAGCCCGCTGAAACTGACGCGCGGCAATGCCGCGGTGGAGATAGATTCGGTCGCCCTCGTCGGCCTGCTTGCCGCGGACCATCAGCTGGTTTTCGACCAGTTCGATCACCAGATCGTCGTCTGTGAAACCGGCGACGGCTAAGGTAATGCGCAGGCCATTCTCGCCGATTCGCTCGATATTGTAGGGAGGATAGCCTTCGGCATTTTTCGCCAGGCGATCCAATGTACGCTCAAGCTGGTCGAAACCCAGGAGCAGCGGTGAATTGAACATCGGCATACGACTCATATTGACCCTCCTCCGAGGAGCGAGCGGCAGGGAATCCCATAAGGCCTTCCCATTATATGAATCTGGTGTGCCAAATGGCCGGTTCAAGGGCCGGTCAAGGGGTCCGTTTCGGAGCTGGACCTGGGTTTCGCACCCCATCGCCATAGCCTCCTTCGTAGGGTAAAATATCCAGAACCCCTCCACCGTCCGGGCAGACGCGTCCGGGCCAAAGAACGAAACGAATGACGCTGGTCGCCTCAGAAAGACGGCCCGGGGAGCCTTTAGTTCCCGGCGCCCGCCCAATCCGTTCGGTTCAGGCCCGTCCGACAGCCAAGTCGGCAGCCAAATCGACCGCCAAGCAAAGCCGCCGGTTCGGCCGCTGGTTCCTGGGTTCGTCCCTTTATTCCCTGACGCTCGGTTACAATTCGCCCCAAAGCTTCTTCGCCGTGGCCCCCGATGGCTGGCCTGGCGACCCGGTCCTGGGTCAAAGGCTGCTCATGGCCGGCGAATTGGCCGCCTGCGGCAGCTCCGGCGCCGTTCTGCCGGATTCGGACGATCCGCCCTGGCAGAGAAAGGGCATGTCGCCGCTCTGGCTCGATGCCCTGAACGGCTTCGGCTGGCTGCGCGATCTGCGCGACAGCGGCGATCCCGCAGCCGGCCTGCTGGCGGCCCGGCTGGTCGACGACTGGACCAACAAGGAATGGCGCTGGTCGCCGGTGACGTGGAAGCGCGACGTGGTTGCCGCGCGCATCGTCGCCTGGATTCGCCACTACGAATGGATGGCCGCGGCAGCCGATCCGGGCTTCGCCGCGCGCTTCGTCTTCTCGATTGCCCGCCAGCGCGTCCACCTGCGGCGCGTCGCGCGCCGCGGCATGGTCGGCCACGAGGCCATCGCCGTCCTGAAGGCGCTGATCTACGCCGATCTCGCCTTCATCCGCGACGGCAAGCATTTCGAGAAGGGCCTGGACCAGTCGCTGACCCGGCTGGCGAAGTTCGTGAAGCGCTATGTGCTGCACGACGGCATCGTTGCCGAGCGCGCGCCGCACCTGCAGCTCACCGTGATGCGTCATCTGCTCGATGTCCGCGCCGCGCTGGCTTCGGCGGAGCGCCGGGCGCCCGCCGAGCTGGTGGCCGCCATCGACCGCATGGCACCGATGCTGCGCTTCTTCCGCCATGGCGATGGCGGCCTCGCGCTGTTCAACGGCACCTGGGAGGGCGACCGTCGCATGATCGATCTCGTGCTGGCCCGTTCGGGTTCGGGCGAGGCGGCACCGACCATGGCGCTGGTCAGCGGATTTCAACGGCTCGTGGCCGGCACGTCGCTGGTGATCGCGGATGCCGGCAGTCCGCCGGGTCGCGGGATGGACGGCATCGCCCATGCCGGCACGCTCTCCTTCGAGATGAGCGCGGCGCACGAACGCCTGATCGTGAACTGCGGCACCTATCCGGGCGCCCCGCGCGACTGGCAGCACTTCATGCGCTATACGGCCGCGCACAGCACGGCGGTTGTCGACGACACCAACTCGACCGAGATCACCGATCACGGCGCGCTTGAATACCGCGCCGGCAACGTGTTGATCGACCGGGCCGACGATGCCGGCGCGCAGTGGCTCGACATGTGTCACGACGGCTATCGTTCGCTTTACGGCATCATCCATCGCCGCAGGCTATGGCTGTCGCCCGATGGCGGCGACCTCCGCGGCGAGGATGCCTTCCTGGGCTACGAAGGTCGGCCGATCACGGTGCCAGACCAGCGCTTCATCGTGCGCTTCCACCTGCACCCCACGGTGAAGGCGACCCTGGCGCAGAGCGGTCAGGCGGTGCTGATGCGGTTGCCGAGCGGCCGTGGCTGGCGGCTGCGTGCTTCAAACGCCGGCATCGGCCTCGCCGAAAGCATCTATCTCGGCGAAGAGGGCCGCGTGCGCCGCACCGAGCAGATCGTCCTGGTCGGCCAGGTGCCGGTCGAGGGCGCCACCGTGAAGTGGGCCCTGACGCGGATGGAAGGGTAACGCCGAGCCGCCTCAGCCTTAGGGCCTGAGGAAGCCGACCGTCCTGTAGACGTCGTCGAGGATCGGCGCTGCCAGCGCGCGGGCGCGTTCGGCGCCGTTGCGCAGGATGCCGTCGACATGGCCGGGATCCTTCATCAGGCGCTGCATCTCCGCACCGATCGGGCCGAGCTTGGTCACGGCCAGCTCGGTGAGCGCCGCCTTGAACTCCGAGAACTGCTTGCCGGCGAAGGCGGCAACGACGGCCTCCTTCTCCTGGTCGGCGAGGGCGGCATAGATGCCCAGCAGATTGTCGGCATCGGGCCGCTTCTCGGCATCGGCCAGGGTCTCCGGCATCGGCAGCGGATCGGTCTTGGCGCGGCGGATCTTCTGCGCGATGGCGTCGGCATCGTCGGTCAGGTTGATGCGCGAGTAGTCCGACGGATCGGACTTGCTCATCTTCTTGGTGCCGTCGCGCAGGCTCATCACGCGCGTGGTTGCGCCGAAAATCAGGGGCTCCGTCACCGGGAAGAAGTCGGGCACCCCGAAGTCGTTGTTGAACTTGATCGCGATGTCGCGCGTCAGTTCCAGATGCTGCTTCTGGTCCTCGCCGACCGGCACATGCGTGGCCTTGTAGAGCAGGATGTCGGCGGCCATCAGGGCGGGATAGGCGAACAGGCCCAGCGAGACATTCTCGCGGTCCTTGCCGGCCTTTTCCTTGAACTGCGTCATGCGGCTCATCCAGCCCATGCGGGCGACGCAATTGAAGACCCAGGCAAGCTGCGCATGCCCGGGCACCATCGACTGGTTGAAGATGATGTGCTTGGCGCCGTCGACGCCGGCCGCCAGGAAGGCGGAGGCGATCTCGCGGGTCTGGGCCGACAGTTCCTTGGGGTCCTGCCACAGCGTGATCGCATGCTGGTCGACCACGCAATAGATGCAGTCGTAGTCGTTCTGCAGGCGCGCGAAGTTGCGGATCGCGCCGAGATAGTTGCCGAGATGGAGATTTCCGGTGGGCTGCACGCCGGAGAAGATCCGGCCTTTCAGTCCGCGGGCGGCATAGGGCGGGAGGTGCGGATTGGCGGCGGCGGGCGCGGCAGCGCCGGGATTCGGACTCGTGGTCGCGTCAGGCATGGGTGTGGACTCCGCTCAAGGTCGAAAGCGCGGGGTTTGGACCGCCGCGCGCCCCGCCGGTGGAAGGCTGGGGGCGGGCGGGTATCGCGCAGGCCGGCCGGGTAATCAAGCGAACTCCCGTCGTTTTTCAGTTCGACTGACGTTGACGGCGGCAGCCTGCGCTGGTCCCATCTTTGTCGCACGTATCTTGCAGAATAGCGGGAGCGTCGGGGACGGATTCGACAGCCTGGACGGAGGTATCCGATGGACGAGCGTGGCTTGCGTAGTCTGATCGACAAGGTGAAGGCGGGCGGGATGTCCCGCCGCGCCTTCGTGCGGCGCATGGCGGCAGTAGGTCTTACGGCACCGATGGCGGCGCAGCTCCTGGCCTTTTCAGGCGTCGCGATGGCGGATACCAAACCGATCTACAAGCCGACCAAGCGCGGCGGCGGCGGCCTGCTGAAGGTGCTGTGGTGGCAGGGGCCGACACTGCTCAATCCGCACTTCGCGGTCGGCACCAAGGATCAGGACGGCTCGCGCCTCTTCTACGAGCCGCTGGCGGCCTGGGACCGCGCCGGCAATCTCCGGGCAAAGCTCGCGGCCACTATTCCGAGCCGGGATAACGGCCAGCTCGCCGCCGACGGCCGGTCGGTGATCTGGAAGGTGAAGCAAGGCGTCACCTGGCACGACGGCAAGCCGCTCACCGCCGACGATGTCGTTTTCACCTGGGAATATTCCAGCAATCCCGCGACGGCGACCGTCAGCAGCGGCTCCTACAAGGACGTCGCGGTCGAGAAGATCGACCAGTACACGGTGCTCGTGAAATTCCAGAAGCCGACGCCGTTCTGGGCCGACACCTTCGTCGGCTGGGCGGGTTGCATCATCCCCAAGCACTTGTTCAGCGACTATATCGGCGCCAAGTCGCGCGACGCGCCCACCAACCTGAAGCCGGTCGGCACCGGCCCCTACCTGTTCAAGGATTTCAAGCCGGGCGATCTCATCACCGGCGAGATCAATCCCAACTATCACGAGCCCAACCGGCCCTACTTCGACGCAATCGAACTGAAGGGCGGCGGCGATGCCGTCTCGGCGGCACGCGCGGTGCTGCAGACCGGCGAGTATCACTTCGCCTGGAACCTGCAGGTCGAGGACGAGATCCTCACCCGTCTCGAGAAGGGGGGCCGGGGTCGCGTACAGGTGACTCCCGGCGGTGCCATCGAGCATATGCAGCTCAACAACACCGACCCCTGGACCGAGGTCGACGGCGAGCGATCCAGCCTCAAGACCAAGCACCCGCTTTTGTCCGATCCGGCGGTGCGCCAGGCGCTTTCCTTGCTGATCGACAAGAAGTCGATCCAGGATCACATCTATGGCCGCATCGGGATTGCGACTCCGAACTACATCAACAACCCCGAGCGGTTCCGCTCCAAGACGACCAAGTTCGAGTTCGATGTCGGCAAGGCCAATGCCATTCTCGACAAGGCGGGCTGGGCGCGCGGGCCCGACGGCATCCGCGCCAAGGACGGCAAGAGGCTGAAGTTCGTCTACCAGACCTCGATCAACCAGCCGCGCCAGAAGACACAGGCGATCGTGAAGCAGGCCGCGCAAAAGGCCGGCATCGAGATGGAGTTGAAGTCGGTGACGGCGTCGGTGTTCTTCTCCTCCGACGTGGCCAATCCCGACACCTATACGAAGTTCTATGCCGACCTTCAGGAGTACAGCAACGGCATGAACGCGCCCGATCCCGAGGTGTTCCTGCGCCAGTTTTGTTCGTGGGAGGCGGCCACCAAGGAGAACAAGTGGCAAGGCCGCAACATCACGCGCTGGCGGAACCAGGAATACGACGACATCCACAAGGCCGCGCAGGTCGAGCTCGATCCCATCAAGCGCGCGGCGATGCTGATCAAGCTGAACGAGCTTGCCGTGAACAACGTGGTGATCATCCCCATCGTGGCCCGGCCTCAAACGGTGGGGATGAACAACCAGCTCGTCGCCGAAATGAGCGGCTGGGACAACAACACCTGGGATATCGCCAATTGGTATCGTGACGGCTGATCGCTCAGACCGTCCGGGGCACGTTCTGCCGGTCCCGGTCGGGATGATGGAACAGCAGCACGATCAGGACGGATGACAAAGCGAGGCCTGCCATCAGGAAGAAGCCGTCGGCGAAGGAGCCGCGCAGGCCCAGCACCCAGCCGGTGATGGCGGGTGCCAGGAAGCCCGCGAGGGCGAAACCGAAGTCCATGAGGCCGAGCGCCGTCGCCGCGCGCTGCGGCACGATGTCGACATTCACCGCGTAGTAGGCGGCGTTGGCGCCCATCGACGCGGCGACCGCCACCGTGATGCCTACGATGGCGACGGTGAGGTCGCTGGTGAGTGCCACAGGGATCACCGCAAGGGCCGCCACGAACTGGCTGCCAGCGATGAGATAGGAACGTGAAACGCGTAGGCTCCCGGTGGTCTTCAGGAGATGGTCGGACCAGCGGCCGAACAGCCACAGCAGGAAGGCGGCGGAAAGCCAGGGCAGCACGGAGAAGAGGCCGACGGCCGCGAGATTCAGCCCATACTTCTTTTCCAGGTAACTCGGCAGCCAGGTCATGAAGAAGAACAGGAAATAGCCGAAGACGAAGAAGGCCCAGTAGTTCGCCAGCAGCGTCTTGTTGGTGAACATGAGCTTCAACACCGCAGTGCTCGGCCAGGATTTCAGGGGCGTATGCGGCGCGGCGGGAACGCCGGGATCGCTCGTGCGGATGTGGGCGAGCTCGGTCTTGTCGACGAAGCGTGAGTCGGCCGGATCGTCACGGAAGAAGAAATACCAGAGCGGCACCCAGGCGATGGACAGCGCGAACAGTAGGAGAAAGGTGAGCCGCCAGTCGAGCCAGTCCAGGAGCTGCGTGACGACGGGGCCGCCGACGGCCAGCGCCAGCGGCACCGCCAGCAGCGCATTGCTCAATGCCGTTGCCCGCTCGTGCGGCGACAGCCAGTGGCTGACAGCGCCGGTGAGGGCGGGAAAGTTGGGCCCCTCCGATATGCCGAGCAGTACGCGCGCGGTGTAGAGGATGGCGACGCTGGTCGCGAGCCCGGTCATGCCGATCGACAGGCTCCACAGGATCGCGGCGATCGTGAGCACCGCCCGCGCGCCGTAGCGGTCCACGGCGAAGCCGCCCAGCAGGGTGGTCATGGCATAGCCCAGGCCGAAGGCGCCTAGTACGGCGCCGGTGGCCGCTGGCGACAGGCCGAGATCGCGCTGGATCATCGGGATTGCATAGGCGATGGCGGCGCGGTCGATGTAGTTCACGACGGTGATCGCAAACAGCAGGAAGACGATGAACCACCGGAACCGCGTACGCGCCATCTGCTTCTCCTTGTTCGACGCAAGGTAGCATGCGAAGGAACGACGTGTTCCTAGGGATGGTCTGACGCCGATGTCCGAGTTGCCGCCGATCGAGTACGCCTTTCCCGAACTTCGCCGCTGGGAGAAGGGCGCCGCGCCCTATGTCCATGTCCTCGAGAGCGGCAAGCCGGGGCCGACCGTCATGGTGGCGTCGCTGACGCACGGCAACGAAGTATCGGGCGCGATCGTGGTCGATGCGCTGCTCGCGGCAGGGGTGAAGCCGCGCCAGGGTACGTTGATCCTGTCGTTCAACAATATCGACGCCTATCACGCGTTCGATCCCGAGGCGCCGTTCAAGTCCAGGCTGGTCGACGAGGATTTCAATCGGGTGTGGGGTCGCCTCGACCAGCCGGTGACGACGGTCGAGACGAAGCGGGCGCAGGTCGTGAGGCCGTTCGTCGAACGCGCCGACATGCTGCTCGACCTGCACTCCATGCACGACGATTGCGTGCCGCTGATGCTCTCGGGCCCGCTCGACAAGGGCGTGGCTTTCGCCAGGAAGATCGGCACGCCGGTCGACATCGTGCGCGATGCAGGACATGCCGCCGGCATGCGCATGCGCGACTATGGCGGCTTCGGCGATCCCAAGAGTCCGAAGAACGCCTTGCTGATCGAGACCGGCCAGCACTGGCGCGCCTCGTCGGTCGTCGTCGCCAAGGATGTGGCGGCGCGGTTCCTGGTCGAGACCGGAGCCGTCGACGCAAACGACCTGCCCGCCGACTGGCGCCAGCCGACGCCCGCCCGGCAGCGTGTCGTCGAAGTGACGCACGCCATCGCGACCCGGCGCGGCAACTTCGAGCCGGTCCGCGTCTTCGAAGGCCAGGAACTGATCGCCAAGGCCGGCACCGTACTGGGCCACGACGATGGCGAGCCGGTGACGACGCCTTACGACGATTGCGTGCTGGTGATGCCCTCGTCGAGCCGGCCGCTCAGGCCCGGTGTCACTGTGGTTCGCCTGGGTCGGCTGACTTGAGGCCGGGCTGTCGGCGCAAGGCGTAACGCAGCTCCGACATCCGCACGATTCCCAGCACGATGCCCAGCAAGGCATAGGCCGCGACACCCGCAGCGCAGGTGGCGGCGAGTGCTACGCCGCCCGAAATGTCGGGACGCGCGAGCGGCGCGGCCAGCCAGATCATCATTCCCCACAGCGCCGCAGCCATGCCGAGCGTCGCGCCGACCACGCGAACGGCGCGCGAGACCAGGCGCGTGTCCGGCACCCAGTGATGGCGTTTCAGCAGCACGGCCGCCAGCAACGCGGCGTTCAGCCATCCCGAGAGCGAGGAGGCGAGTGCGATGCCGACATGGGCGAGTGTCGTGGCAAACAGGAAGAACAGGTTCAGTGCGATGTTGGTGGTGATCGCGGCGATCGCGACATAGAGCGGCGTGCGCGTGTCCTCGCGGGCGAAGAAGCCGGGCGTCAGCGCCTTCACCAGCACGAAGGCCGGCAGGCCGACCGCGAAGGCCGCCAGCGCGCCTGCAGTGCGCCAGGTATCTTCGGAGCCGAAGCGGCCGCGCTCGAACAGGGTGCGAATGATCGGATCGGCCAGCAGCCATAGGGCAACGGCGGCCGGCAGGCTGAACAGCAGGCCGAATTCGATGGCGCGATTCTGGTTGGCCATCGCTGCCTGGGCGTTGCCGGCTCGCAGTTCGCGCGCCAGCAGCGGCAACAACGCCGTTCCGACGGCGATGCCGACCACGCCCAGCGGAAGCTGCGCGATGCGGTCGGCGTAGTAGAGCGCGGAGATCGTGCCGACGGGCAGCAGCGACGCCCAGACGACATCGAGCATGACGCTGATCTGCTGGACGCCGCCGCCGATGGCCACCGGGGTCGCGAGCTTCACCAGCCGCGCCACCCGTTCGGTCCAGCGCGGCCGCACCAGCTTCATGCTGACGCCGTCGCGATGGCAGGCGATCAGCAGCCACAGCCATTGCAGGAGCCCCGCGATCGCCACGCCAATCGAGGCGGCATAGCCGGAGTTGGGCAGCAGCGGCGTCAGCCCCAGCACCGCGCCGATCAGCGCGAGATTAAGAAGGATTGGCGTGGCCGCGACATGGGCGAAGCGGTCGATGCTGTTCAGCACGCCGCCGTAGAGCGACGCCAGCGAGATGAAGAGAAGATAGGGAAAGGTGATGCGGCCGAACTCGACGGCCAGCGCGAAGGAAACCGGATCGTCGCGCATGCCGGGCGCCAGCAGCGACATGACCCATGGCATGCCTGGAATCAGCAGCAGCGTGAAGGGAATCAGGACGAGGAGCAGCGCGGCCTGCGCCTGACGCGCGAAGGTCAACGCTTCCTCGCGTCCCTTGCCCTGCAGTTCGCGCGCGAACAGAGGCACGAAGGCTGCCGAGAAGGCACCTTCGGCAAACAGGCGGCGAAAGAAGTTCGGCAGCTTGAAGGCAACGAAGAAGGCGTCAGCCACCGCGCCCGAGCCCAGCACGGCCGATAGCACGATATCGCGCACGAAACCGACGAGACGGCTGAGCAGCGTGAAGCCGCCGACCGTCGCGATGGCGCGGGCGAGGCTCATCGGTCAGTGCCGTACGCCGGGCTGTACGGATTCGTCACAGGTGCCACAATCCTGTCATCGTCGAGTGCCATAGTCTCAATCGGTGGTGGCCGGCGATGTGATGGCCGGTTTAAACCGCCACCGCGGCCGGTCCCGAAAGGGGCCGGTTTCATTTTGTGGCCGTCACGCCGGACGCCCGGCCAGCTTGAGCAAGGTCTCGCGGTCCTGGGCGACGAGCTTCTTGTAGTCGCCGACGATCTTTTCGAGTTCGTCCGACGGCAGCACGCTTTCGAGATTGGTGAAGCCCTGCGGCGCGCGCTGCTCGACGATGTCGAGCATCACATCGATGCCCTTGCGACGATTGCTCTCGACGATGCGCACGGTCGGCGGCAGTCGCCGTTCTTCGTAGCGCTTCAGCGCCGCTTCGGGATCGTCGCCGACGCTGAGTTCCTGCGTGATCGCCTCGCCGTCGAGGATCGCCTGCGACGCGCCGTTCGATCCGATGGGGTACATCGGATGTGCCGCGTCGCCCAGCAGCGTAATGCGGCCCTGGCTCCAGCGCGGCAGCGGATCGCGATCGACCATCGGGAATTCCAGGATCGTGTGCGCGGTGCGGATCACTTCCGGGACGTCGAGCCAGTCGAACTCCCAGTCGGCGAAGCGCGGCAGGAAATCCTCGAGCTTGCCGGGCTTGTTCCAGTCCTCGCGCGACGGCAAGGCGCCATCGCCCATGTGCAGGTCGCAGATCCAGTTGATCAGCGCTTCGCCGCGTTCGGCATGCGCGCGACTGATCGGATAGCAGACGAACTTCTGCGTGTGATGGCCGGCCTGCACCATCGTCGCGCCGCCGAGATAGGGCTTGCCCACGGTGACGCCGCGCCACATCAGGATACCCTGCCACTTGGGCGGCCCCTCGTTCGGATAGAAACGTGCCCGCACCGCCGAATGGATGCCGTCGGCGGCGACGAGAAGGTCGGCGGTCATTTCCTCGACGATTCGGCCGTCGCGGTCGGCAAAACGCGCCGTCACTTTTGCCTGCTCTTGCGCGAAGTCAGCGATGCGCCGGCCGAACTTGATGCGATCCGCGCCCAGCATCTCCTGCGCGGCGCGAAACAGGATCATCTGCAACTCGCCGCGATGGATCGAGAATTGCGGCCACGGCAGTCCAGCATGCCGCCCGCGCGGATCGGCCCAGATCGTCTGACCATGGCGGTTGGCATAGCGCAGCTCGCGCGTCTCGATGGCCGTAGCCGCCAACGCGGGCTCCAGGCCAAGGCCCGAGAGAATGCGCACGGCGCCCGCCTGGATGTTGATGCCGACGCCGAGCGGCCGCATCTCGTTCACGGCCTCGAAGACATGGACGTCGAAACCGGCGCGATGCAGGCACATCGCTGCCGTCAGACCACCGATCCCGGCGCCGGCGATGATGATCTTCATCTGATCAAGGGTCTCGGCTGAGGCCGCGCTGGAGCAGGGCGGCCTGATAGGCGGCCCAACGTTCGGCGTGGGTTTCGCTGAGTTCGCGCAAGTATGCCCAGCTGTAGATACCGCTGTCGTGCTTGTCGTCGAAGACGATGCGGATGGCATAGTGACCGACCGCTTCGACGGCCGCGATCTTCACGTGACGACGACCGGACACGATCTTCTTCTGGCTGGGACCGTGGCCCTGCACTTCCGCCGACGGGCTTTCGACGCGCAGATACTCGGCCGTCAGCGCGCAGGCATGGCCATCCGAAAAATCGATTTCGAGCCGCCCTTCTTCCTTGAAGACGCGCAGCTCGACCGGCCAGGGCGCTGTTGTCGACTCGTAGCTGCCGCCATCGGGCACGGCCTTGGGAAAATGGTCGGCTGTCATGGTCGGGCGCTCACGGCACGTCGCGAATCTGGCGGGCTTCGCTCACCAGCATGATGGGAATGCCGTCGCGGATCGGATAGGCGAGGCCTGCCTTGCGGCTGATCAGCTCGCCGGCCGCCGCGTCGTACTCCAGCGGTCCGTGGGTCGCGGGACAAACGAGAATCTCCAGCAGCTTGGGGTCCACGCCGCCGCGGCGCGGGGCTGCAGGTTCGTCCGATGGAGGGCTCATCGTGCGCTGCTTTCCTTGGTCTCTATGGCGGCCGTTATAGCATGCCCGGGGGCATGCCGCTTTCAATTGGTCCGGCGAGGCGGCGTGTCGGACGGCTCGCCGAACGCGTTCATTTCCAGGAAGGCAAGCAACAGCTTGGCGCGTGCCGAACTGTCGGCGGCTTCGAGCAGCGCCTGCTTCTCGGCCGGGCCGAACGGCAGCACCATCGACAGCGACGTCACCAGATTGGCATCGGCGGCCTGTTTGACCGCATCCCAGTCCGTGGAGAGGTTGCGCGAGCGGAAGAAGGCGGCGAGAGCCGCCATCAGGCGCTCGCGATCCAGTTCGACCAGCTCGTCGGCATGGTCGAGATCGGCGCGATAGGGCGAGAAGACCGACGAGACCCGGCGATAACCGCCGTGAGCGGGCTCGAGCTCGCGCACGATCTCGAAACGGCAGATGCCGGCCAGCGCCAGCAGCAGCCGGCCGTCCTCGGTTTCGTTGAAACTGACGATGCGGCCGGCGCAGCCCATCTTGTGCACCTTGGGTGCGCCATTGTCGGTCGGCAGCCCGTCGCCGGCGAAACCGCCGGGTTGCTGGGGCTGCACCATGCCGATCATGCGGTGGCCTGCCAGCGCATCGAAGACCATCGCGAGATAGCGCGGCTCGAAGACGTTGAGCGGTAGCCGGCCACCGGGCAGCAACAGCACGCCCGACAGCGGGAAGATCGGCAGCGTCTCGGGCAGCTGCTCGAAGGTCGGATCGAAAGGGTTACGTACCGGCGCGTTGTCGCTCATCGACTCCGTTCGTCCCTCAGGAGAACAGGATGGTCGAAAGCCGCTTGCGGCCGTCGACGGAAATCGGGTCGGTGAAGCCCAGCGCCTCGAAGAACTTCAGCAGCTGCTGGCGCGCGGCGGCTTCGTTCCAGTTGCGGTCGGCCTTGATCATCGCAAGCAGCTCGTCGACCGCTTCCTGCTTCTGGTTGCCGGCCCAGTAGGCCATGGCGAGATCGAGCCGGGTCTGGAAATCCTTGGGGTTGGCGTCAGCCTTGGCCTTGAGCTCGCCGACGGGGCCCGCTTCCTTGGACTTCTCCGCAAGATCGATGGCAGCCTGCACGGCCACGACGTCGGCGCCGGTACGTTCCTTGGCGGGAATCTGGTTGAGCAGTTCCTTCGCCTGCTCGAGATCGCCGAGCGAGACCTGGTAACGGGCAAGACCGGCCAGTGCGACCACGTTGGTGGGCTCCACGCCCAGGATCTCGCTGTAGATCTGCGCCGCGGTTTCCATGTCGTTCTGCGCGACGGCGGCTTTAGCGTGTTCGAGCAGCTCGGCAATTTCGTTGGCGTTGCCATCGGCGCCCGGCGCACCGCCGGCAGCCTGCACGAGGCGATCGACGAATTGCTTCACCTGGCTTTCCGGCACGGCGCCCATGAAGCCATCGACCGGGCGGCCACCGAAGAAGGCATAGACTGCCGGGATCGACTGGATGCGGAGCTGCTGGGCCAGCATCTGGTTCTTGTCGATGTCGATCTTGACCAGCTTCACCGCGCCTTTGGCTTCCTTGACCACCTTTTCGATGATCGGCTGCAGCGTCTTGCACGGCCCGCACCACGGCGCCCAGAAGTCGACGATGACCGGAACTGTGCGCGAGGCTTCGAGCACGTCCTTGGCGAACTTGGTCTGGTCGCTGTCCTTGATGAGATCGGCGGGGGCAGCCTGCGGCGCGGCGCCCTTCAGCATCGTTTCCATAGGTCCTCGGACGGGGGAATTTGTATTGAGCGCAATGTGGCCTCGGCTCCCCATCGGCGCAAGGGCCTCGGGCGAGGCCAATCGGGGGCAGCACTCAGCCGCGAATTTGATACTTCATCAGCTCATCACCCAGCCGGCCGGTCAGGAATAGGCCGCACATGCGATAGTCGCTGATCAGCGACCAGAACGGTGCCTGGAAGGTCGCGGGCTTGTTTTTCTCGATGAAGAAGTGACCGAACCAGGCCGGGCCGTAGCCCAGCAATGGAACCGCGATCAGCCACCACCAATTCTGGCTGGCGGTCGCCCAGATCAGGACGGCCGCCGAGAGGATGGTGCCGAAATAATGCACGACGCGCGTCGCCGGCTTGGCGTGTTCCCGAAGGTAGAACGGCCAGAACTCGGCATAGGTCTGGAAGCGCGCAGCCATGGACCCAGTCTAGCGCAAAGTCCTAGCCCAGGGCGCCCGCCTTTTTGAGGGCTGCAATCTCGGCCTCGTCGAAACCAGTCTCGCGCAGGATTTCGTCATTGTGCTGGCCCACCGCGGGCGGCGGGCCGGCCGGCCGCGGCTTCGCAAAGCCCAGACGGATCGGATTGTTCACCGTGCGCGGGATCTCGGGATTGGTCGTGTCGGCGAAGATGCCGGCATGCTCGGCCTGCTCATCGTCGATCACGTCGACCAGTCGTCCGATGACTCCAAACGGAATGCCGGTGCCGGCCAGTGTCTGTTCCCATTCGGCGTAGGTCCGGGCGGCGAAGATCGGAACCAGCTCGGCCCCCAGCTCCAGGGCATGGGAGCGGCGCTCGGGACGTCCGGCGTAGCGCGGGTCGGCCAGCAGGTCCGGCCGCTCGATGACCGTGCAGAATTTCTCCCAGAGGCGATCGTCGCGCACCATGAGGAGCTGCAGCCAGCGATCGTCCTTGGTGCGGTAGAGATTGGTCAGGGCATTGCGTGGCTTGTCGGGGGGGTGGCGCGGCGGCAGCTTGGCGCCGATCACCGCGCCGGCAGCGGAGGTGCCGTTGGCCCACACGCCGTTGGCATAGAGCGACGTGCCGACCCAGCCACCCTTGCCGGTCTGGTCGCGACGACGCAGCCCCAGCAGGATCGCGGCTACCAGGGTCATCGCCGTCGCCCGGTCGCCCTGGGCGGGCAGCGACAGGCCGGGCGGACCGTCTTCGTAACGCGCCGAATCGAGGATGCCGGAGCGACCGAAATAGGCGGTGATGTCGAAGCCGGGCCGGTCGCGGTCGGGGCCGGTCTCGCCATAGCCGGTCAGCGAGCAATAGACGAGGCGCGGATTGATCGGCTCGATGTCTTCCCAGCGCAGCCGCAGCCGTTCGCGCGCCGGTGGCGGGAAGTTGACGATCAGCACATCGGCCTTCTGCAGCAGGCGGTCGAGGATCGTGCGGGCATCCGCGTTCTTGAGATCGAGCGCGATCGAGCGCTTGTGGCGGCCGTCGAGCTGCCAGGGGAAATTCCGGTCGTCTGGCGGATCGCTTTGCGGGTAGCTCGCGTTGCGGAAGCTGTTGCGGTGCGGGTCGCCCTCGACGGGCGGCTCGATCTTGATGACGTCGGCGCCGAAATCGGCCAGCGCAACGGCCGCGGCGGGCGCGGCGATGAACGAACTGATGTCGAGGACGCGCAGGCCGGCGAGCGGCAAAGGCTCCTCGTTGCTCAGGGCTTCACTCATTTCACCGCACCCGTCGAGCGCAGACCGGCTATCTCGTCCGTCGTGAGGCCGACCTCGCCCAAAATTTCGTCGGTGTGCTGGCCGAGTGTCGGGGCGGGATGGGCGATGCGCTGTTCGGCGAAGCTCACGCGGATCGGGTTGGCGAGCGTGCGCGGCATTTCCGGGATCGCCGTTTCGACCACGGCGCCGGCATGGACGGCCTGCTCGTCGTCGGGAACGTCCTGCGGCCGGCTGATGACGCCGAAGGTGATCTCGTGCGCCGCCAGCGCCTTGCGCCAGTGTTCGTAGGGCTGCGTGGCGAAGGTTTCGCTGAAAATCGCCGCGAGTTCGGCCGAACGCTGCCGCCGCTCGCCGATCTCGACGAAGCGTGGATCGTCGAGCAGCTCCGGCCGGCCCAATGCACGGCAGAGCGGCGCCCAGAGCTTGTCTTCGCGCACGATGGTGAGCTGGATCCAGCGATCGTCCTGGGTGCGGTAGATGTTGCCCAGCGCGGTGCGCGGACGCTCCGGTGGCGGCCGCGGCGGCAGGAAGGCGCCGACCAGCGCGGCCTGGGCTATCACGCCGCACGACCACAGGCCATTGCCCAGCAGCGACGTGCCGACCCACGAGCCTTCGCCGGTCTTCATGCGATGGACCAGCGCCAGCAGGATCGAGGAGACCAAGGTCATTGCCGTCGCGCGGTCGCCTTGCGCCGGCACGGGCACCCCTGGGGGGCCGCCTTCGTAGCGTTGCGCATCGAGCAGGCCGGAGCGGGCGAAGTAGGCAGTGACGTCGAAGCCCGGCCGGTCGCGGTCGGGGCCGGTCTCGCCATAGCCGGTCAGCGACGCGTAGATCAGCTTGGGGTTGACCTTCTTCATGTCCTCGTAGGTGAGCCGGAGCTTGTCGCGCACCGGCGGCGGGAAGTTGCAGATGACGATGTCGGAGACGGCGATCAGCCGGTCGAGTGCGGCACGCGCGGCCGGTTGCTTGAGATCGAGCGTCAGGGAGCGCTTGTTGCGCGAATCCATGTGCCAGGGATAGTTGACCTCGGCCTTCGGGTAGTTGGCCGAGTCGTGCATGATCTTGCGATTGGCGTCGCCGTCCGGCCCTTCGATCTTGATCACGTCGGCGCCCCAGTCGCCCAGCACGACGGCGGCCGCGGGGGCGGCGATGAACGAGCTGATATCCAGGACGCGCAATCCTGCGAGTGGCAGGCCTGTCTCGGTCATTGAATCTCCCTTTCGCGCCGATATGGGGGCGGGGCCTCGGTTGCCGTCAAGACCGTGTGTCGGCGGGGTTTCGTAGATCGGCCAGATGCCGCAACAAACCGCTGTTTCCGGCGGTTTCCTTGCAAAAGGGGGACCCGGCGCGTATCTCCCTCTGTCCGTCAATCAGAGGAGCGCGCACACAAGGCGCATATAGTCATGGGCTACAGAGTCGCCGTCGTCGGCGCGACCGGAAATGTCGGTCGCGAAATGTTGCAGATCCTGGCCGAGAGAAACTTCCCGGCCGATGACGTTGTTGCGTTGGCGTCCGCCCGTTCGGTCGGCGCGCAGGCCTCGTTTGGCGACAAATCGATCCTGAAAGTCCAGGACCTCGCGAAATTCGACTTCAAGGGCATCGACATCGTGTTGAGCTCGCCGGGCGCCAAGGTGTCGGCCGAGCACAGCCCGCGCGCGGCCAAGGCCGGCGCCGTGGTGATCGACAACACGTCCTTCTGGCGCATGGATCCCGACGTGCCGCTGGTCGTGCCCGAGGTCAATGCCAAGGCGATCGCCGGCTACAAGGGCCGCGGCATCATCGCCAACCCGAACTGCTCGACCATCCAGATGGTCGTGGCGTTGAAGCCGATCCACGAAGCGGCCGGCATCAAGCGCGTCGTCGTGTCGACCTATCAGTCGACGTCTGGCGCCGGCAAGGAAGCGATGGACGAGCTGGTCAGCCAGACCAAGAGCTTCTTCGTCAACCAGACGCTCGACCCGGTGAAGTTCACGAAGAACATCGCCTTCAACGTCATTCCCCAGATCGACGTCTTCATGGAAGACGGTTCGACCAAGGAAGAGTGGAAGATGGTGGCCGAGACCAAGAAGATCCTCGACCCCAAGATCAAGGTCCACGCGACCTGCGTGCGTGTGCCGACCTTCATCGGCCATGCCGAGGCCATCAACGTCGAACTCGACAAGCCGCTCGACGAGGTCGAGGCGCGGCGCCTGCTTGCGGCCGCGCCCGGCGTGCTCGTCGTCGACCGGCGCGAGCCCGGCGGCTATGTGACGCCGAAGGAGGTCACCGGACAGGACGGCGTCTTCGTCAGCCGCGTGCGCGTCGATCCCACGGTCGACAACGGCCTGTCGATGTGGGTGGTCAGCGACAATCTGCGCAAGGGCGCGGCGCTGAATGCGGTCCAGATCGCAGAAGAGCTGATCAAAGGCTATATCTAGCTGCGATCGTCCGCTTTTCCGGACATTGAAACGGCGCGGAACCTTCGGGACCGCGCCGTTTTTCTATGCGCCCGCAGATGTTTAAGATGACGGGCTGATGTAGGATACACTGCTCCCGTACGAGCGAGTGCCGTGAACGACACGCCGACGCTGCATCCCACGAGGCCGGAGTCCACGGCCACCGACGCGCCGACGCCTTTGTTCGGCAGCGATGCTGACAGCTTTGTGCAGCAGCTCCGGCTGGCCTCGCAGGCTCACCGTGCCGGCCGTCTCGACGAGGCGATCTCGTCTTATCTCCGGCTGCTTGCCGTGCGGCCCTATCACGCCGAGCTGCACAACAATCTCGGCGTGGCCCTGCGGCTGGCCGGCAAGCTCGAAGCGTCGGTCGCGCATCATCGCCTGTCGCTGGCGGCCGATCCGCAGAACCCTGCGCTGCATTCCAATCTCGGCAATGCGCTGCGTGCCGCCAATCGGCCCGACGAAGCGGTGAAGCATCACTTCCAGTCGATCGCGCTCAATCGCGACTATGCCGAGGGCTTCTTCAATCTGGCGCTCTGCCTGCGCGATCTCGGTCGTCTCGACGAAGCCGTCGGCTGCTTCAGTCGCGCCCTGACGCTCACCCCCGACAACCGTCGCGCCCGCGTCGAACTCGCGATCGCGCTGTTGATGCGTGGCGAGCTGGCGTCGGGCTTCGCGGCTTACGAAGCCCGCAAGCGTCTGCCGGAAACGCCGGCGCCGGAATTCGGGCAACCCGCCTGGGACGGCGGACCGATTGAAGGCAAACGCATCCTGCTCTATCCCGAGCAGGGCTTGAGCGACGTGCTGCTGTTCGTGCGTTTCGCGCGCGAATTAAAGCGCCGCGGGGCGACGGTGATCGTGCTCTGCCAGGCGCTTCTCAAGGAGCTGCTGTGCGCCGTCGACTATGTCGACGAGGTGGTGGCCGAAGGTGAAGGGCTGCCCGAATTTGATCTGCATGCATCGATGGTGTCGCTGCCGCATCTTTGCGGTACGGACTTCATCGCGCTCGCCGCCGAGCCCGCCTATCTGCGCGCGCCGGACGACAGCCGCATCAAGCTCGGCACGCTGGAGCAAGCGAAGCTCAGGGTTGGCATCTACTGGGCGGCAATGCCCGGCCAGGCGCAGGATCGACAGCGCTCGGTGCCGTTCTCGCGGTTCCTGCCGCTTGCCGGCGATCCCGAACTTCTGATGTTCAGCCTGCAGGGTGGCGTGCACCAGAAGGATATCCAGCAGTTCGGCGCCGGCGGCCTGGTGCACGATGTCGGTCGTGGCATCTTCGACTTTGCCGAAGCTGCGACCGCGCTGTCGCAGCTCGATTTGCTGATCTCGATCGACGCGCCGGTGGCGCATTTGGCCGCGGCGATGGGCATGAAGACCTGGGTGCTGCTGCCGTCGGCGGCCGACTGGCGCTGGCAGCTCGGTGGCGACAGCGCGCCCTGGTACCGCTCGACCCGCCTGTTCCGGCAGTCCGTGCCCGGCGACTGGACGTCGGTGTTCGCCGCGGTCCGCGCCGAGCTTCACGCCCTCAAGAGCCGGTAGCGGCTTCTAGAGCCGCCGGTACGTCTCGGCGTCGTCGACATCGTCCAGCGTGTCCGCCAAGGCCGTCGTCACATGCTTCGGCAAGCCGGCCAGCGTCTCGGCCAGCGCGGTCGATGTCGACCAGCGCACGCCGGCGAACAATGTTTGCGGGAGCGGTTTCGTCCTCTTGGCGCCGATCAGCCAGAAACCGCCGTCGCGTGCCGGACCGAAGACGAGGTCGTGTTGTCCTAGCAATGCGAAGGCGTGGGCGATGTGATGCGCGCGCAAATGCGGAATATCGCTGCCGACCAGGACGACCGGCCCCGGCGGCAACGACAGAAAGGGCAGCTTCATGCGCCGGCCGAGGTCGCCCTGCCGCTGCGGCCGGCGGTGTACTGTCGGCACGAGGCGGCGCCAGACAACATGATCGAGCGCATTGTCCGGCGTGACGAACAGCCAGACTGTCCAGCGACGATCCCGGACCAGTCGAGCGATCTGCCGGGCCAGCAACGACCTGTAGAAGCGGGCCGCTTCCAGAATGCCGATCTCGGCGCCGAGCCGTCGCTTGATGCGGCCAGCCTGCGGCGCGCGGGCGAAGATCACGAGATGGCGGGTCATCGTCCGTAGAGCCGCTGCAGGGTGCGCGGCGACATGCCGAGAAAGTAGAGGCTAAGGCAGCCGAGATTTCGCAACGGGCGCCTGAGCCAGCCGTCGCGCTCGTAGCGCACCGCCGACGTAACGGCCTCGGCGTCGAGTGCGACCAGGTTCCTGGCGCCGATGCGGCGCACGAACTCGACATCCTCCATCAGAGGCAGGGGCTTGAATCCGTCGAGATATTCGTAGAGCGCGCGCGAGATCAGCAGCCCCTGATCGCCATAGGGGAGGCCGAGCAGGCGACATCGCAGGGTGGCGAGCCTTTCGACACGGCGCGCGCGGGGATCTGACGTGTCGAAGCGCAGGCGGAAGTAACCGGCCCTTCCGGCATTCGTCTTGCGGGACGTGAAGCTGCGGACGACGGCATTCCAGCCCGTTCCGAGCACCGTGTCGGCATGCAGGAAGAGAATCCACGGCGCGCTGCCGGCGTCCGCGCCGGCCGCGAGCTGCAGACCACGTCCGGCCGTACTCACCGTCACGACCGTGGCGCCGGCCTGTTGCGCAACGGCGACGGTATCGTCGGTCGATCCGCCATCGCAGACCGTGATCCTCAGACCAAGGTCGCTGTCGCGAAGTGCATCGAGCGTGCGGGCCAGGGTGCTGCCCGCATTCAAAGTCGGGATGACGACGTCGAGGTCCGTCGCTACTGGCTGCAGGCGGCACCGCCCAGGACGCAGAACTTTGCACAGTGCGGATGATTGAGCGGCACCGCGCCGATACTGTCGGCCAGGGTCTCGCCCAGTTCGAACTGCGGATCGTAGGGCAGGAGCGTGCAGGCGACGACGGCCGGCCGCGCTGCGCCCTTGCGCTTCGCGATCATGCGGGAGGAGGCGCACATCACGCTGTCGGGCGACTTCTTCAGGATGCCCCAGCAGGCCGTCGTGATCTCCGGCACGTCCACCGTGGGGTCCATCTCGGGGAACAGCACGAGCGTTCCGGGATCCCACGCGTCGATGGACAGGCCGAGCCCGTCGAACAACCGGCCATAGCCGGCGCGTACTTCCTCTTCGGTCTCCGTCGAGAAATGTCGCCCCGCAACATGGACGTCGAAGCCCGAGTCGCAGAGCCATTTCAGCCCGTCGAGGGTCGGCTTCCAGCTTCCTGCGCCGCGCTCCTCTTCGTGCAGTTCGCGGCCATGGTGATCGACCGAGACACGAATGGTGAGGTTGCGACCGTGCTTCTGCAGCAAGGCGAGCAACGCCGGCTTCATCTTGTGCATGGGCTTCATGGCGTTGGTCAGCACCATCGCCTTGAGCCCGCGCGACAGCACGTCGTCGAGCATCGCCGGCAGTTCGGGATTCATGAAAGGCTCGCCGCCGGTGAAGCCGATCAGGCGGGTGGCGTGGCCGTCGCGTTCGATCTCGTCGAGGTAGTCGCCGACTTCGGCGGCCGTCAGGTAGACCAGCCTGTCGTTGCGCGGCGAGGATTCGATATAGCAGTTGCGGCACGTAAGATTGCAGAGCGTGCCGGTGTTGAACCACAGCGTGTCGAGCGCCTTCAGCACAACATGGGCGCGCTGCTCGCCCTTGGCAGTGGTGAACGCATCCTTGAACTTTGCAGGATCGAGCGGAACGAGCAGCATCGACTAAAACCCTGTGTGCGGCTGGCGACGAACCTAGCACAATCCGCGTAGCGGGAAGGGGTTGCGACCTCGTAACCCGATCACAGCTGCGTGCCTCGACCGACACGGTGGGCTTGGTTAGGGTTCATCAACTTCAAAGAGGAATTCGATGCTCGACGACAAGGCGCTGGACAGTATTTTCCGCTCGGCCCGTACTCACAATGGCTGGCTGCCCAAGCCGGTAACGGACGATCAACTTCGCGCCATCTACGACCTCATGAAATGGGGTCCGACATCGGCCAACTGCCAGCCGGCGCGAATCGTCTTCGTGCGCACCAAGGAAGGTAAGGAGAAGCTCCGGCCCGCTCTCAGCGCCGGCAATACGGAGAAAACCATGGCGGCGCCGGTGACGGCGATCGTGGCTTACGATCCCGAATTCTACGAGCATCTGCCGCGAATGTTCCCGCACGACCAGACGGCGATCACCTGGTTCAAGGGCAAGCCGTCGGCCGAACCGACGGCGTTCCGCAACGGCAGCCTGCAGGGCGCCTATCTGATCGTCGCCGCACGCGCGCTCGGCCTCGATTGCGGAGCCATGAGCGGCTTCGACAATGCCAAGGTCGACCAGGCCTTCTTTCCCGGCGGCAAGGTGAAGTCGAACTTCCTGTGCAACATCGGCTATGGCGATCCGGCGAAGCTTTTCGCCCGTAGTCCCCGCTTCACCTTCGAGGAAAGCTGCACCTTGGCGTAGGACTTGGGCGCAGGGCGCTGCGGCGCCTTGCGCAACAAATCGCTTATCGAAAATGCACGTTCGCTCTGCGCTGGTTGGTACCCGTGGCGTGGCTGGTGGTCATGAGAGCGATGCTCTAACACTCGTGATGGCCCCGTCGACGGGGGCGATCATTTGAGAGTGACCACAATGCAACTCGACAAGACAGTATCGGCGGTCGTCACGGGCGGCGCGTCCGGCCTCGGCGCCGCCACCTCGCGCATGCTTGCCTCGCACGGCGTGAAGGTCGCGATCTTCGACCTCAACGAAGAACAGGGCGAGAAGCTGGCCAAGGAAATCGGCGGCGTCTTCTGCAAGGTCAACGTGACCTCGACCGAAGAGGTCGAGGCCGGGTTCGCGAAGGCGCGGGCGGCCCACGGGCAGGAGCGCATTCTGGTGAACTGCGCCGGCGTCGGCGGCGGTGCCCAGAAGACAGCCTCGCTCGACCGGACGACCGGCAAGCCGAAGGAGTATCCGCTCGAGAACTTCGAGCGCATCATCAACGTCAATCTCATCGGCACGTTCCGCTGCATCACCAAGTCGGCGGCGGGCATGTTGACGCTCGCGCCGCAGTCCGACGGCGATCGCGGCGTGATCCTCAACACCGCGTCGGTCGCGGCCGAGGACGGTCAGATCGGCCAGGTGGCGTATACCGCCTCGAAGGCCGGCGTCGTCGGAATCACGCTCGTCGTGGCGCGCGACCTCTCGAACGAGGGCATCCGCTGCAATACCATCCTGCCCGGCATCTTCGACACGCCGCTGCTCGCGCGCGCGCCGGAGAACGTCAAGGCTGCCCTGGCCGCCTCGGTGCCGTTCCCCAAGCGCCTTGGACGCCCGGAGGAATACGCGCAGGTCGCCCACACGATGATCACTTGCGGCTACTTCAACGGCGAAGACGTCCGCATCGACGGCGCCATTCGTATGGCGCCGCGCTGAGCTGAGACCCGAGGAAGGAGAAAGCAATGACCGAAGCATGGATCATCGACGCCTGCCGCACGCCGCGCGGCGTCGGCAAGGCCGGCAAGGGCGCGCTGTGGGAGGTTCATCCGCAGCAGCTCGGCGCGACCGTCCTCAAGGCGCTCGCCGAACGCAACAAGATCGACACCAAGGAAGTCGGCGACGTGATCTGGGGGACTGCCGCCCAGGTCTCGAAGCAGAGCGGCGATCTCGGCCGCATGTCGGCGCTGGATGCCGGCTACGACGTCAAGGCGAGCGGCATCACGATTGACCGCTTCTGCGGTTCGGGCATCAGCGCGGTGAGCCTCGCCGCCGCCTGCATCAAGTCGGGCATGGAAGACCTGGTGGTCGCCGGCGGTACGGAAATGATGTCGATGGACCGTAGCCGCGGCAGCGGCCCGCCGGTCATGGACAACGGCAATCTGCGCCTGCGCCTGCATCATCCGCAGACACATCAGGGCGTCTGCGCCGACGCCATCGCCACGCTCGAGAAGATTCCGCGCCAGGCGCTGGACGAGGCGGGCTACATCAGCCAGCAGCGCGCCGCCGTCGCCATCGCCGAGGGCCGCTTCAACAAGTCCCTGATCCCCGTTTACAAGGAAGATGGCACGCTTGCCTTGGATCGCGAGGAATATCCGCGTCCGCAGACGACGCGCGAGGGGCTGGCGAACCTCAAGGCTGCCTTCGCAGCCATGGCCGACGCCCCGCTCGACGACAAGGGCATGACCTACCGTTCGCTCATCCTGCAGGCCTATCCCGACCTCAAGATCGAGCATGTCCATCATGCCGGTAACTCCTCCGGCGTCGTCGACGGTTCGGCCGCCGTCCTGCTCGCGTCGCCCGACTACGCCAAGGCACACGGCCTCAAGCCGCGCGCCCGCGTCGTCGCCATGGCGAACATGGGTGACAGCCCCGAGCTGATGCTCAATGCGCCGGTGCCGGCCGCCAAAAAGGTCCTGGAAAAGGCCGGCCTGAAGAAGTCCGACATCGATCTGTGGGAGATCAACGAGGCCTTCGCCGTCGTCTCGGAGAAGTTCGTGCGCGATCTCGATCTCGATCGCGACAAGGTCAACGTCAACGGCGGCTCGATCGCGCTCGGCCATCCCATCGGGGCGACCGGCGCCATCCTGATCGGCACCGTGCTCGACGAGCTTGAGCGGCAGAACAAGCAGTTCGGTCTGGTCACCATGTGCGCCGCAGGCGGCATGGCGCCGGCGATCATCATCGAGCGGATCTGATGCGCGTCGCCCCTTCCGCAGTCGTGGAAGGGGCGATTTCGCGACCGCCGATCCAATAGCTCGGCGTCAGATGCCGAGCGTCCGGCCGATCTGCTTCCACGGCAGCGGCAGCAGCGAAATCAGGGCGGCGACGCCGAAGCCCAGGATCACCGCGCCTGAGCAGCGGTTAAGCCACAGCATGCCGGTACCGGTGAAGCGCGCCCGAAGCGCCACCGATGCCGTGCAGATGATCGTCCACCAGGCGAGCGCGCCGCAGAACACGGCGGCGACCAGCAGCGACGCGTCGGGCAGGCTGCCGCCGACGCCGGCGAGATTGCGGCCGGCGAAAGCCGCGCCGAAGGCCATCACCGTCAGCGGATTGAACACGGTGATGAAGAAGCTCGACGTCGCATAATGGAAATGCGTCGAGAGCCGATGCTCACGGTCGTCGGCCACGGGATCGCCGACGTTGCGCGGCCGGTGTCGCATCGTCGTCCATCCCATGATCACCAGAACGATGCCGCCGAGGCCGAGCAGCCACGCTTCGTGTTCGGCGACGAACGTCTGAACGAACGACAGGCCGAACGCCGCGACGGCACCGAACACGGCATCGCCCAGGGCGGCGCCGATCCCGGTCATATAGCCTGCCATGGCGCCGACGGTGATGGAGCGGCGAATGCAGAGGGCGGCGGCCGGTCCCACGGGCACGGCGATCAGAAAGCCGATCACCGCCCCCTCGATGGCGATCCCGATTGGATTGAACACGAAGCCCGGAACCTGCATCGCGGCGCTACAGTTTTTCTGCCGTGAAGGAACGCGGCGGCGCCACCAGCTGTTCCTGCGCGGCCACGAGCTGGAGCTCGCGCTCACCCATCGCCTGCGTTACTTCGAGGACCGCGAAGATCGACGAAGCGGCCTTGCCCAGGGCATGGGCCACGTCGCTGCCGGCAATCCAGTGGGCAGTGAAGAGCGCTGCGACGGCATCGCCGGTGCCGTTGGGCGCAATCTCGAACCCGATCAGGGGCGTAGCCACACGCCAGGCGGCGTCCGGCGTCACGGCGACCATCTCGATGATGTTCGCCGGCGCGTCGGCGCGTCGCAGGCTGGTGACGAGAGCGAGCCTTGGGCCGCCGAGAGGACCGCCGAGCAGTGTCCGCGCTGCGGACAGCGCTTCTTCAAGGGTCGAGATCCGGCGCCCGGTCAGATGCTCCAGCTCGAAATGGTTCGGCGTCACGAGGTCGGCGGCGGGAATAGCCTGTTCGCGAAAAAAAGTATCGATCCCGGGTTTCACGTAGATGCCGGTGTCGATGTCTCCCAGCACCGGATCGCAGCACCACAGGGCACGCGGATTGGCGGCTCGCACACGCCGTGCGGTATCGAGGATCACGTTGGCGAGGGCGGCATCCCCGACATAGCCGGTGAGCAATCCGTCGCAGCGGGCAAACTGGCCCAGCGCCTCGATGCCCCGCACGATTTCGCCGACCTGCTCGGCCGATGCGGCGCGGCCACGCCAGGCGCCATAGCCCGTGTGGTTGGAAAACTCGACCGTGTTCACCGCCCAGACCTCGTGGCCCAATCGTTGCAGCGGAAAGGTTGCTGCCCGATTGCCGACGTAGCCGTAGGCAACATGGCTCTGGAGCGAGAGGAAGCGCATGGCCGAGAGCCACCTTGCCACAAGGAAGCTCGGCATTATAGTCCGCCGCGTTTTCGCCAAGGACCGTTGGGGAGCCCAGACATGTCCGCATCCGTTCGTCCGCGCCGCAGCGTCCTTTACATGCCGGGTGCCAATACGCGCGCGCTGGAGAAGGCGCGGTCGCTGCCGGCCGATGCGCTGATCTTCGATCTCGAGGATGCGGTGGCGCCCGACGCCAAGGAAGCTGCGCGCGCCAACGTCGTGGCCGCGGCGCAGAGCAAGGGCTATGGCAAGCGCGAGATTGCGATCCGCTGCAACGGTCTGTCCACGCCGTGGGGCAAGGCCGACATCGCTGCCATCGCCAAGTCCGGCGCCGACGCAGTGCTGGTGCCGAAGGTCGAAACTGCGGCGGAGGTGGCCAGCGTGGTTGCCCAGCTCGATGCCGCAGGCGCGCCCAAGTCGATGGCGGTGTGGGCGATGATGGAGACGCCGAAGGGCATCCTGCGCGCCGACGAAGTGGCGGGCTCGCATCCGCGGCTCACTCTGTTCGTCATGGGCACCAACGACCTGGTGAAGGACATGCGCGCGCGCCACACGCCCATGCGCCTGCCGATGGTGACGGCGCTGGGGCTCGGCATGCTGGCCGCCCGCGCACATGGGCTCACCATCCTCGACGGTGTCTACAACGACATCCAGGACGCCGAAGGCTTCCGCGCCGTCTGCCAGCAGGGGCTGGAGATGGGCTTCGACGGCAAGACCTTGATCCATCCCAGCCAGGTCGAACCCTGCAACGAGGTGTTTGCGCCGTCGGCCGCCGAGCTCGAGATGGCCGGCAAGATCGTTACCGCCTTCAAGGCCGCACAGGCCGAAGGCAAGGGTGTGGTCACCGTCGATGGACGCATGATCGAAAACCTCCATGTCGAGCAGGCCGAGCGCGCGTTGGCGCTGGCCACGGCGATCAAGGAGCTGCAGGCGGCATGAGCAAGGCAAAGACCAAGAGCGAAGCGGTCGCCGGAAACTTCTTCGAGGATTTCCGCGTCGGCCAGGAGATCCGCCACGCCACGCCGCGCACCATGACGGAAGCGGACGCGGCGCTGAACGTCGCGCTCTACGGCTCGCGCTTCGCGATCAACTCGTCCGATGAGTTCGCCCGCGCGCTGGGATTGCCGCGTGCGCCGCTCGACGATCTGGCTGTGTTCCATGTCGTGATCGGCAAGACCGTGCCCGACATCTCGCTGAATGCCGTCGCCAACCTGGGCTATGCCGAATTCCGCTGGGGCGTGCCGGTCTACCCGGGCGACACGCTGTCGGCGCATTCGATCGTGCTGGGCCTGCGCGAAAACTCCAACCGTGCCAGTGGCGTCGTCTGGGTGCGCTCGACTGGCGTCAATCAGCGTGGCGAGATGGTGCTCGACTATGTGCGCTGGGTGATGGTGCACAAGCGCGATCCGGCCGCCGCCGTGCCCGAGACCGTGGTCCCGAAGACTGCGCCGTCGGTCGCGCCGGCCGATCTCATCGTGCCGGCGGGCTTGAAGCTCGCGGGCTATGACGACGTTGCCGCCGGCTCGTCCTATCGCTGGGAAGACTACGAGGTCGGCGAACGAATCGACCATGTGAGCGGCATCACCCTCGAAGACTCCGACCATATGTTCTCGACGCGGCTCTATCAGAACACCGCGCGGGTGCATTTCGACGCCTTTGCCGGCAAGAGCACGCGCTTTGGCCGGAGGCTCGCCTATGGCGGCCATGTGATCTCGCTGGCGCGGGCGCTGTCGTTCAACGGCCTGGCCAACGGCTTCCGCGTCGCCGCCATCAATGCCGGCAGCCATGTCGCGCCGACCTTCGGCGGCGACACGATCTATGCCTGGTCGGAAGTGCTGGAGAAGGCGCCCCTGCCGGGCTGCACCGATCTCGGTGCATTGCGAATGAGAAGCATTGCGGCCAAGGATTGCCCATGCAGTTCGTGGCCGGGCAAGGGGGCGGACGGCAAGTATCATCCTGCCGTCGTGCTCGATCTCGACTATTGGCTGCTGATGCCGCGGTGTGCTGCGTGAATGCCGTTCGGCTGACGGATTTTCGTTGCAGAATCCAAGGCTTAACCGGCTCGCAAAGCCGACATTCGTTGACTTGAAGCGGTTGAGCGGTACAAAAGTACAGCCGCTTCAAGGCATTTGAGGTTTCGACGCGATGAGCGCTGCCAATCGGCCGACCAGTCGGCCGCTTTCTCCCCATTTGCAAGTCTATCGACTGCCGTTCCTGGCGAACCTGTCGATCCTGCATCGCGCAACCGGCATCGCCCTGTCGGTGGGTGCGCTCTACCTCGCGACCTGGGTCGTGTTCGCTTCGGCCAGTCCCCAGACCTACGCGATGTTCCAGGGCTTCAACGGCTCGATCGTCGGCCGCATCGTGCTGGGCGGTTGGTTGTTCAGCCTCTTCTTCCATCTGTTCAACGGCATCCGCCATCTCTTCTGGGATGCCGGCTACGGTTTCGAATTGAAGGATGCCGATCGCAGCGGCTGGATCGTGGTGGTGGTTGCCGTTGTGGCGACGGCCGCCTCGTGGATCGTCGGCCTGCGGCTGGTCTGAGGAGATCGAATATGAGCGACCTCAGAACCCCCCTGTCCCGCGCCCGGGGCCTCGGCTCCGCCAAGGACGGCCTGCATCACTGGTGGGTGCAGCGCCTCACCGCCGTCGCGCTCATCCCGCTCGTCGTCTGGTTTGCCGTCTCGCTCGTGATGTTGAGCGGCGCCGACTACGACGCGGCCCGTGCCTGGATCGGCTCGCCGGTCGTCATGGTGCTGCTGATCCTGACGGTCGTTATCGGCCTGCACCATGCCCAGCTCGGCATGCAGGTCGTGATCGAGGACTATGTCCATAGCGAGGGGCTGAAGCTGGCGTCGATCATCGCCATCAGGTTCATTGCAGTGTTCTTCGGGCTGGCGGCGACGGTGGCCATCCTGCGTATCGGATTCGGAGGCTGAACATGGCCGAGGCAAGCAGCGGCAAGAGCAACGGCGCGGCGGCAGGTACGTTCAGCATCGGCGGCAACGCCTACAAGATCATCGATCACGAATACGACGTGGTCGTGGTCGGTGCTGGCGGGTCCGGCCTGCGCGCCACCTTCGGCATGGCCAACAAGGGCTTCAAGACGGCCTGCATCACCAAGGTATTCCCGACCCGCAGCCATACCGTGGCGGCGCAGGGCGGCATCTCGGCGGCGCTCGGCAACATGGGCCCGGACGACTGGCGCTGGCACATGTACGACACGGTCAAGGGCTCCGACTGGCTCGGCGACCAGGACTCCATCGAATATATGTGCCGCGACGGCATCCCGGCGATCATCGAGCTCGAGCATTTCGGCGTGCCGTTCAGCCGTACGCCCGAGGGCAAGATCTACCAGCGCCCGTTCGGCGGCATGACCACGGAGTTCGGCAAGGGCATCGCCCACCGCACCTGCGCCGCCGCCGACCGTACCGGCCACGCGATCCTGCACACGCTCTACCAGCAGTCGCTGCGGAACCACGCCGAGTTCTTCATCGAGTATTTTGCGCTCGACCTGATCATGGACGACGGCGTCTGCCGCGGCGTCATGGCGTGGAACCTCGACGACGGCACGATCCATCGCTTCCGCGCCCATCGCGTCGTGCTGGCGACCGGCGGTTACGGCCGCGTCTACTCGACCGCCACGTCGGCCCACACCTGCACGGGTGACGGCGGCGCCATGGTGCTGCGTGCCGGCCTGCCGTTGCAGGACCTGGAATTCGTTCAGTTCCATCCGACCGGCATTTACGGTGCGGGCTGCCTGATCACCGAAGGCGTCCGCGGCGAGGGCGGCTACGTCACCAACGCCAGCGGCGAGCGCTTCATGGAACGCTATGCGCCGTCGGCCAAGGATCTCGCGTCGCGCGACGTCGTCAGCCGATCGATGACCATCGAGATTCGCGAAGGCCGCGGCTGCGGCCCCAACAAGGATTACATCGAGCTGCACGTCGAGCATCTCGATCCGAAGATCATCCACGAGCGCCTGCCGGGCATCGCCGAGACCGCGCGCATCTTCG
>VFQN01001454.1_pt1 | contig 39697 bp, 53 predicted proteins | sample 3512371 | NCBI WGS metagenome assembly VFQN01 (sample SAMN10412370, study PRJNA504923) | tailings metagenome | isolation source: Replicate 2 from Balatoc abandoned mine | place: Philippines: Itogon, Benguet | collected 2017-08-28
CCAGCACCGAGCTGACATGTGCCGCAGTGGGCGGCAGCAGGGGCATGATCTCCGCATGCAGGAAATTGCACGCGCACACGGTGGCTTGCGTCACATGGCCTGCCGCGTCTCCTGCGTTCCTGTCCATCGCGCGGTACGCCAGGCGCAGGGTGTGGTCCAGGGTGGCGGCCAGGCCGCAGCGGAACAGGCGGCGGCGCACGTCGGCCTGGGCGGCAGGGGACAGCGTGCCGAAGCCTGCGAGGCGCACATTGCCTTTACGAACTGCGTTGCGGGTCAAGTGTGTGGCTGGTCAGGTGTGTGGCTGTGGCCAGTCGAAGCTTTACACAGTGTGACGTGTGGTAACGACGTGCTGTTCGACACGGTCGGACAGTGGTGCGCGCACGCGCAGCGGCGCCCACTCCCATGCGACGCCATGCCACGTTTCTGACAGGGCGATGGGGGCCGCATTTACGTGTGGGGCTTGGCGTGGGTGCGGTGACAGAGGGCATCTACGTGTGTGTACGTGCTGCAGGGGTCCCCAGCCCTACCCCCACAGGCAGGTGTGTCCTACCGCACGTGTCGTTGTGCGCCAGGCTTAGGCTCGTGCACGCAGTAGTGGGTACTATAAGTGGCGCAATGCCCATCCATCGCATGGCTATCCCGTTGGCACCCACCGTACGTGCTGCTGTGCGCCAGGCGGGCCAGCCCCTCCACCACCCAGACCAGCGTCTTGGCCTGAGACCCCTCTACCACCATCTGCGGGGCAGTGTGTATGCAGTGTGGCCGTAGTAGTAAAGTGCCGGTACAGTGCGACGCATGGGGAGCTTTGTGCATCTTGGTGGCGGCCGGAGCCTCGCAAAACACAACTCCTAAGTGGCAGATTCTCGAGTAGAGGTCGAGGACTACGGTAGTTCAATGCGATGGAGAGCGGTAGGTCGTGCCCATGTGTACTTGCCTCTTCATCGAGACTGCCCCTTGGCTCGCCAGAGCGCGGAGTGGACGCCAGTCGCCCCATGGCCGCCGCCGTGGCGTCCGACAGCAGCGCCGCCGCCCACCCCGCCGCCTCCAGCCAGTACGGCAGGCAAGCGCGTGCAGTGGTGGTGGGCAGGCAGCCCCTAGGCAGCAGCTGGGCCACCAGCGACTGCAGACAGGAATAGTGATGTAATCGATAAGAACAATGCAAATAGTTGATTACAGTTAATTATTTAAAGCGCGTTGGTGATCCCCAGGCAGCAGCTGGAGCACCAGCCCCTGCAGCATACGACACGGCCGATAGCAGTACCCTCAGCAACCGGAACACTCAGTGTGCTAACAGGGATAGCAGCAGCATCGTTGAGTATGACCTTACAGTTGCACGTCCACGAGCTCGCTCGAAGCCCCTCAGCGCGTGGGCACACCAATGGGTGTTTGCAGTCAGTCATCCCCCAGCACGCAACCGTACCGGGCCGGACGCTGGAACCCTACCAGCACTGGTGTAGTGCAGCGCGTGGCACGTGTGCCCCCATGCTTCCACCGTGTGGAACGATGAGGCAGAGACAGGCCGGTCCGCGCTGGGAAGCAATGCCCACCCGACCCTGCTGTTGCTACTGTCCGGCCCCCCACGCTAGTCCCTGCCCCGCAGCTGCCCCACCTGTGCCATGGCGAACTGCCACTCCGGCGCGAGCCCATACGCCCCTCCCAGCCCCTCCCCGCGGCACAGCCGGACCAGTGCCTCCGCCGCGCGCGCCGCCAGCCGCGCCACCAGCAGCGGCGGCGGTCCCGCCGGCACGCCCGCCGCCGCCGCCGCCGCCGCTGCCTCCGCCTCCGCCGCCGCCGCTGCCTGTCCCTGCAACGCACTGCCCCAAGTCCCCAGAGTTGCGGTCACGACGTGGCAGTGGTAGTCCTCCAGCTCGCCTGCCGTCCCGCCCCGCGCCTGCCCGCCTCGCACTCTGCCCTCGCCGCCCTCACCCCGGCCCAACCCCAGGACCCTCCCTTGCTTTGCCTCCTCCAGCGCGAACCACCACGTCCCGCTGCTGCCCGCCCAGCCCTCCGCCTGCGCTGCCTGCTGCCCATCTTCCTCCCGGCCCTCCAGCTCCGCCCCCATGCCCGCGTGCGCCGCCAGCTGGTCCAGCAGCGCCACCTGCAGCCGCCGCACTGCCACGTGCCGCATGGCACGCAGCAGCCCAGCCGCCAGCCGCTGCCCCTCGCGGCCTCCCGCTCTGTGCAAAGCCCGCTGCGTCTCTTGTAGGCAGTACAAAGTTACGCCCACAAGCTTGGCGGCTTCCCGAACATCACAGCACATGTGGTTGCGCACGCTCATTGGCAGCGTGAAGGCGGCCGGGGTGTCGAGCACGACGGTCGCGGCAGCTGCCAGCAGCTGCGAGTCTGCGAGAGCGTCCAAGATGTTCGCGGTCCGCGGCGATAACGCGGCCGGCACCGGGGGGTCGGTGCTGACGAGGCTGGACGCAAACTCAGCGAGAAGGACCAAGTACTTGTTGAGCGCGAGCCCCGCGAAGGCCGCGTTCTCCAGGCAGTGGGTAAGCTCCTGCGTGGCGCTGGCGGTTGTGGCGGTTGGCCCGTACAGCTCCCGCTGCCCGGCATCAGAGCGCACCAGCGCCGCTGTGGCCGCCATGCCGCACGCCGCGCCCGCCACCGCCGCCAGGAGCCCCCTAACACACAATGACTCAAGGGCCCGGTCAACAGCCTGATCGTGCAGGCTGCTGCTGCCGCACCCATCCAGCTGGCTCACTAGGTCGCAGGCGTGCTCCAGCAGCGAAAAGGAGGTGAGGCCGATGTACGTCACCAGCCTGACTGCGCTTCGTCTGGGGCGTGGGAGGGGGCGGCACTAGTGGTGTGACAAGAGTTCCCCGAACAAAATGTGACGAAAAAATCCAATGGGGAGTCTGGGTGCTGTGGTCATTGTGGTGAGATGAAGGAGTGGCGACATGGCTGAGGGGTGGAAGGCGTGCGCGCCCGGACCAAACGGGGATGTGTGCATGTGCCACCCGCGAGGGGCGGTAGCGCTCTGCCACTGCGCAGAGATGTCCGTCGGAGCACAAGGGATGCCTCACGTGGCGCATCCTGCGTGCTGGATCTGGCGGTTCAACACCTCTATTGGGCTTCATTTAACAACAGCTCGGCATTCCGTCTTGTTTTGCCCCCAATCACCAGGGGACCCCTGCTGTCCCCTGCCTAAGCCCCCGTTACACATACCTGCGCATGGGACAGTTGGTCGTCAGCGCCGCGACCTGCGCGCTGTCCCGCACATCTGTAAGATGCGCTTGTAGCTTAGGAAGGACTTGGGCATCATGGTACGCGTCAAGCCAAGTTTTGGCGACAGCCGCGCACTTTTTGCCCTGGGTAAGGTTGCTGTGCCTCGCCCGGTCCTTGTCGAAACCAAAGACACTTCTTCTGAAAATCAATAAGGCTTTGTCAAACGTTGCATCTGTGTTTTGCTCATCTCCTGGCGTGCAAGCGGTGATCAGGTCGTCCGTGCTGCGCAGATAGCGATCGAAAACTCTGCCCAACTTTGTTCGGTCCATATCGATAAATCCCTACATCTGAACTGATGAGTTCACGCAGTCAAGTTTTCTTGTCATACGCCGTGCAGCTCGGGCCCCGGATGGTACCGTACGGAGGGCAGCTGTCCCCCCCACACATGTCCCGCGGGTCCCTGACCTCAACCCTCCCATATCGTGCACTTTTCAGTCCTGTGACGGCATGTTGTAGCAATATGCGAGTGCTGCTCACTGTCCTTTGGCACATCGGAGGACGCACGCGTGGCGTGCCCAACCCAGGGGAGCTCCTTGGTCCAACCGACTCGAACCGCCAACCGCCAAAAGCTTGGAGAGCCACATAGCACGTACAGTGGCTGTCAAACGTTCCATTTACGCATAGCTACATCTAGCTCTGTGCTGCGATACGCCAGTTCCTACCGCAGGGCCCAGACGTTCCTAACCTCGGGGTATCACTGAGCCGCTATCGGAAAGCGAAAGGGAAACATTCTACGGTGACGCCTTACAACATCTAAAAGTGCTACATACAGCCGAGGCTCCAGCTTGCAGGTCGCACTGTCGTCACGTCCATCCAGTCTTCACTCGCCTCGGCACCCCCCAACCGCGCACCCCCCTCCCGGCCCCCAACAACTCTGCTCGATCTTCCCATCCCACTATGTCCGCCGCCCTCCCGCTCCTGGCCCCCTTCCCCGGGCCCCGGGCCGCGGTGGTGTCTGGGGTAGCACGGAGGCACGGCATCGGGCGGGCGGTGGTGCTGCAGCTGGTGGAGCAGGTGGGGTGTGGGTTAAGGGTGTGCGTTGTAAGTTAGGCAGGTGATGTGAGTGTGAACTAGTTGCATCAGGTGTTTCGTGCTTGCTGCATGGGGCGGTGCTGCAGCAGCAGCTGATGGATTAGGTTCGGTGAGAGGTGTGAGGTATGGGTCAAGCTTGGGACAAATGCGTGGGTGCAAAGTAGCCTTCACTACGTCAGCTGCCTGGGGGTGCGGCAACTGGTGGGCCGTGGGGTGTGGGCCATGGGCCGTGGGGTGTGGGTTGGGGATGGGCCAGGTTATGTAAGTATGGCGGCATGCGTGAGTTTACAGCAAGGGCAGTGGTGCGGCAGTTGGTGGAGCAGGCTGGCTGACATTGCGTGTGCGCATGGACGCGGTGGGTTGGTGGCACGTCCGCAGGTATGAAAGGGGCCGTAAGCACGTGTCAGACTTTAGCAGGCAGTGACTATTGAGCCACCTGCCCTCTACCCACCACGCATAGGAACGCTTTAGAGCACCACCATATATCCATGCCTTCACACTGACGGCCCCCCTTGCGAGCAACAGCACCGCCCTGCACATGGCGCAGGCCACTTCCTGCAGTGTGGCGGCATCCCACAGAGCTTCCCGCCCGCCCGCCCGGCCGCCCCCGCCCCACGCCCGCGCTGAACCCCTGCCCTGCCAACGCCCCGTGCCTGCGGCTACCCCCCTGCCGCCATGATCCCGCGCCCCCACTCCAGGGCTACACGGTGGTCGGCCTCGACATCGCCCCACAGCAGGAGCCAGACGTAGACCTGGCCCCACAGCCCCACGCCAACCAGCAGCAACAGCAGGAGCAGCAGCAGCAGGGGCGTGTGGGTCGCTACACCTACGTTGGCGGGTGCGACGTGCGGCGGGCGGACCACCTGAGAGGCCTGCTTCTGCCTGCCGTGCAGAGGGCGGTGGAGGAGGGGGGCTGTGGGGGGCTGAACTTGCTGGTCAACAACGCGGGGGTGGCCAACCCGAACATGGGGGCGCTTGGGGCGGCTGCGGGGGCGGCGGGGGACGGCGAAAGTGAAGGTGGAGGCGGGGGCGGGAAGTACGATGGGGCGGTGGAGGCGTGGCGGACCTTCATCGACACCAACCTCACAGGTGAGTGGCAGGGGGGAGGGAGATGAGGGCGGGGCACGGGGGGAGCGTGCATTCACGCACATGGGGTCGCAGCGACATGACAGGCGTACGGCAACCAGGTGGCAGGCGGCAACGTGCTTGGAGGTACAGTGCATGCAGCCTTACGCGGCCAACTTGGCCCCGGATCCTCGGTGCCTCTGCACATTCCGTGTTGCCCTGGCGTTTACACCGTTTTCACGGAACACGTTTTCCACACCTTGGCACCTCGTACTTTGCCCTAGGTGCCTTTCTGCTAAGCCATGTGCTTGGCCCGCTGCCGGTGAACTGTTGCCACCCAGTTGTCCCACACGCACTTTCCCGGCCTCACCACCCCTTCTGCTACCCGCCAGGTGCCTTCCTGCTAAGCCACGTGCTGGGACCGCTGCTGGTGCCTAGCACCTCGGCCATTGTGCACATCAGCAGTACGCGTGCGCTGATGTCGGAGCCGGGGTGCGAGGTGGGCAGGGGAGGGAGGTGGGTGCAGGGAAAAGAGGTGGGCAGGGGAGGGAGGGGAGCGGTTCACCTAGCACACGGCTAGGAGGCTGGGAGGTCCTTCGCGTACCGGGGGGCGGGGGGCATGTTGCGCTGGGGGGTACGGTAACCGTGGAGCGGCAAAGTGGCAGTCGGAGACAGCCGGCCTACCGTGTTGCTCTGGCTGGGGAAGTGTTATTATGTGATGTGTTGCGTTGTACGTTATATGTTCATTGTGGCACTGACTGTCCCGCCTCTCCCCCTTCTCCTCACCTCCCCCCCAGGGCTACGCGGCGGCCAAGGCGGGGCTGATCGGCCTCACGCACGCCCAGGTGGGGAGGGGTGGGGTGGTGCGTCAGGTGCCAGTGGGTTAGGTGCAAGTGGGTTAGGTGCCTTCCCAAAGGCTACGCGGCAAGGCACATCGGCCTCACGCACACCCATGTGGGTAAGGGTAGGATGGTGGGTCAGGTGGGTTAGGTGCAATTGGGTTAGGTGCCCTCCCCCCATGGCTACGCGGTTAGACAAATCGGCCCCACGTATGCCCGCGCGGGGAGGTGTGGGATGCACGTGAAGCACGATGAAGAAGGTGGAAGGGCATGAGGGTGAGGCAGGCGCCGGAGGTAAGGTACCCGTAGGCCGACGCTTGACCGGAAGCGACACGCGTGGGAAGGGAAGCAGCTCCTCCGTTGCTGTCCAACCACTCGCGTGAAGTAACCTGCCATTCACCCAATGCTTGAGCTAAACTACCCCACCCCGGCAACCACTCTCTCCCTTCCCTTCAGGCCGCCTCGCTGTCCGGCCGCACGCGTGTCAACGCGGTGCTCCCCGGCTAGGTGGACACCAGCAGTTTTTCTGTCACGCCGCACCCACCTGACGTAGTGCCCCCCTCTGCGCCGCCCAAACACAGGCTGCCTCGCTGTCCGGGCGCACACGTGTCAATGCCGTGCTCCCCGGCTGGGTGGACACCAGCGGCGGGGAGGAGTCCATCACGGCCGAGCAGCACGCCTGGCACTGGACGGGTGGGTGGCTTGTGCCTTGTGGGACGGGGTGGCTGCGGGTAGGTGGGCATTTGGGAAGGGCGGCTGGGTGGGTGGGTGGGTGGGTTGGGCTCTGACAGCGTGGGTTGGGTCGGGTAGGTGGCTAAGCGGCGAAGCTATGCCATCAGTGTGTCAACCCACCCCCAGATCCCCTCCCCAGGCCGCGTGGGCACCCCCTCTGACATTGCCTAGCTGGTGGGCTTTCCGGGGGAACGAGCTGCTCAGCGCACTCTTCCCCCACAGGCCGTGTGGGCTCCCCTGCCGACATCGCCCGCCTGGTGGCCTTCCTGGGCGACGAGCGGCTGAGCGGCTTCGTAACTCCCCTAGCGCAACCCTACCACCTATGTGTTAACCCGCACATATTTCCACAGGCCGCGTGGGCTCCCCCTGCCAACATTGCCCACCTGGCATCATTCCATGGGCCCGAACGGCTTCGTCATGCCACCTGTGCGTCAACCCACACTCACCACCCACCACCCACAGGCCGTGTGGACTCCCCAGCGACCCCGCCTGGTGGCCTTCCTTGGTGATGAGCGGCCCAACGATGCCATCAGTGCGTTAACCCACACCTCTCTCCGCCCCCACAGGCCGCGTTGGCTCCCCATCCGACATTGCCCGCCTGGTGGCCTTCCTTGGTGACGAGCGGCTGAGCGGCTTTGTGACGGGTCAGGCGTGGACGGCGGACGGAGGAGTCACCAAGCGCATGCACTACCCGGAGTAGGACAGGGACACCCAGCAATGACAGGTGCGTGAATGGGTGAGAGGGAAGGGGAGTGAGAAGGAGAGGAAACAGGGTCATGCAGGCAGCAGGGCAGGCGCACAGGTAAGGTGGGTGGAGCGGGGGGAAGGGGGGGGTCTCACCTCTCACGTGGCGTATGTGCTGCCTGGAGTCGCCGACCGTGAGGTGGTTTTGAGGATGGGAAACAGCTTGCTGCTGCCGGGATTGCTGTTGCACACAGTTCATTGTTAATACAACCACCTTACTTGTTTGCGCATGTTTATAGTGTTTGGGCTGAGAGTCGGGGGTTGCGTGGGGGCTGTCGGTGCAGGGGCCAAGGTGGGCAGGCGTTGGGTGGCGCGAGGCAAGGGACGTGCCTTTGTCAGTTGCAAGGCCGTTGCGCGACCTGGGGCGGGCTGCACGAGGCAAGGCGCAACCATTGCGCAGTCCAACAGATGGCAATCATGCTCTCGTAACAATAAAATCATGCTTGTACGCGATCCATGCGTGCGTGCACGCCGACAAAGCCGCTTGGGCAGGCCCGTGGTCGATGCAGCTATACGATTGCACCGTCTACGATGACGGTGCATTCGGCACCGGCCTTGCTGCGTGCTGCGCAGTGCTTCTGAGTAACATTGCCAAGTATGTACCTTTGACACGTGGCACCCCTTGCCCTACCCAGGTCACCCTGCCACGAACGTGCACTTTGTAGCGCTCCCTTGTTTGCCACGCCTGCACCGGCCTTAGCCTCGGCGGTGCTCCATGGACCTGGCATCAATGATCGTCAGGGAGGCGGAGGAGCAGCACAAGAAGGACTGCAACGCGCAGGCGATGCGGCTGACGGCAACGGTTCACCCAGCGGTTCACCCAGTGGTTCACCCAGCGTGGGGCCACACCTCTCCGTGCCACTCGTTTGTGGTGACGGTCACTCCCCTGGCAGGCGTGGGCGGCAGGCAGCGAAAGCTTTCGGTTTGCTTCAATGAGATTCAGTTCAGGCCGGTGTGTGCGGAAGACGACAGCGCTGTCGACAAGGTGCTTGCCCAGGTGATGGGCCTGATAGCCGACGACATGCGCGGGTGCGCTGGTGATCCACGTCATAACAGCAGCGTCAGCAGCAGGCGGCTGAACGTCTCGTGGCGGGGCAAGGAGTTTATGAAGCTGGACTGGAACACTGAGGAGGAGCTGAAGAAGCTGCTGAGCAAGTACGTGCACCTGGTCCCGTTCCTGGCGTGATGAGGCGCATGCATACGAGCACGTGCACGTGGGTTAGGGTCGGCAGGCAAGGCAGCATTATGCAACGAAGGATGGGAGCCCTGTACGAGACACTCAGTCGCTCTGTGTATGACAAGCACCGAGCGTTGGCACATTCCTATGTTGCATAGTGTTACCAGCATTCTTTGCACGCCTCACGTGAAGGAGGGGCATAGCAGTTGCAGTCGTTACGGCTTCAGTCAAGGAGCCACACTGGCGCCTATGCTTTTTTTGGTACACATTAAGGTCATGACGTCATGCGTGAATGCGGCCAACAAAGTGACCCGGTTGCCTGGGTAGATGGCACTGTGGTATTGCGCGCTGCGGCGCATACCTGTTACCATGTTTGCTGTTGCTCAGCAGCGCGTACCATACGGTACTGGTGCCCTCGCTTGCCGGTGGGCAGGTGCAGACAGGCGTGGCTTGCCAGGCACGCGACAGGAACACAGGCGCAACAATATGAACCATGGTAGTACCGGTAACACGGCCGAGCGCGTGAAGTGGTCTTTTGCCTTGCCGCTTCAGTCTGCAACTACATGTGCACCTGGTACCTATACATGGCCAGAGGATTGAAAGCCATCATGCATGCCAGATGCAGGCCGGCCACGCACACAGGCGGAGCAAGTGCACGTGTTGGTACGGTACCGGCAGGGAAAGGTGAAGGAGCTCACACTATATGCCACTCAGCACAGAAATCTACTTTCGCAGCTTTAGGTCACCAACTGACTGGAGGTCTGGAGCTAGATACCCAGATAGAGCTACCGGCATGCATGCCGAAGCTGGGCCGCTCTGAGCCTCTGACCCAGCCCAGCCCCACCCACTAAGGCTCTAAGGGCAAGCAAGCCTCTCAGCCGTAACCCAATTTTCCAGACCGCAATCACCAGAGCAAAGGCCGAATGCTAACCCCGCAGACCGGCCTGGTACCAGACCCACCTCCGCAGTGCTTCACTGTTGTGCGCTGCCCGGAGCCCCATGTTGCTGTAGCCGCCCAACGGACAAGGGGTCCTCCAGTATAACCACACTGCCTGCTGCTTAGCTGCCGCTGTTGCAGTGACAGACGCTAGCCCCACTGGCCCCAGGCGCTAACCCAGCGCCGCCAAAAGCTGCATACCGCCGCACTGCTCAACAGGCCCCCGCCACCACTGCTGCCACATGCAGTGCTCCCAGCAGGCATTCCACCTGACAACAACCCTCCTCCAGGCACTGATAAGGCACTGCTAAAATAAAGGGCCCCAGCGGCCGAGGAACGTCGCCAGACCCATACCACCTTGGGCCTCAGTGGCGCCCGCCACCCACCGCCCCTCCCACACCAGCCACCGCAGACCGCACCATGGCGAGTACGACCATAATTGAGCTCCGCCTTAGGATGGACGACAAACCCATGGGCAGCACCTGCTACTGGTACTGTGGTATGCCATGGTAGCGGGCGCCAGCGATAACGCTTACTAGGCCAGAGGCAGGCCCGCGGCCACACCCATGCGTCGCCGCCTACACCTCTGTATACGGTACATACCTCCGCCATACCATATCGGCAGAAAGAAGTGCATGCGCCCCATTGGCGCGTGCGAAGCAGCTCGGGCTATGGGTAGTAGCAGCGGCACCGAGGGGTGACCTGTGGGACCGCCCTGGCGGGCACGTCGGGCTGCGTGCGGACTTCAGTTAAGCGCCGGACTTGGCGCGACCACGCGTGGGACCACCCTGGGCGGGCGGCCTGGGCCTTCCGGCTCGGAATGTGCACCAGTGTGCACTTAGGCGCCCTTGGATTGGCCCCCACCGACCCGTGGGACCGTTATGGGCAGCCTGGGCTGCGGGCCGAGCAATGGCACGACCCGTGGGTCCGCCATCCGGGGCTGCTGAGGCAAGCAAGGCGCGTGCGTGCGTCACGCCTGCACAGTTCTCAATGACCAGACACACTTGCGTGAAACGAAGCCGGGCAGGATTAGCCAAATATCGACCCATGTTCGTGGTGAAGCCAGCCCTATCGAATTCGCGACAGCAGAAGGCGCACCTGGGCGCACGAGGCCTTCACGGGTGCATGCAGCATCCGATGCATACGAGGCGCTGACCGACCTGAAGGGTATTACTTGAGGCCAGCACCCACCGCTTTAGTAGCAATACAACTTTGCCGCATCCACCTTACCACCGCGCATCAAAACAACAAGAGCCTTGACCGTGTCGGAGCCTCGGGCCCTTTCCTTGACTCATCTTATACAAGCGTCGGCAGCAGCACTCCGCCGCTGGCCCACCGCAAGCAAAGCGCAATGGATCTTGCCTCAATGATAGTGAAGGAAGCGGAGGAGCAGATCAAGAAGGACCGCGCCGACCGCACTCTTTACCTCAAGCTCATCATACCTGGCTCATGTCAGACAGATGCTTTTGGAACGGTCGAGGTGACGCACCTGGTGCCCAGCAAGGTGGTCGTGGTGCGCTACAAGACGCTGGAGATGCGGGCCCCTGCTGGCAGCCCGAAGCTGGACGACACCGTATCGGCCCTCAGACTGGTGCTGGACGACGTTCTATACAATTACAGGACGGTGAACAGCATGAACTACACCGTGGGTCTGAGGGTGCTGCTCAGGGGCAAGGATCTGGCCGTGGGGTATTACAAAGGCTCATCGGAGCTGCTGGACAAGGTGGTGGCGTACATCCAGCATGCAGAGACCCTGCTGCCCTGAAGCTTGAACGCAGCGCCTACTAATTCTCCACAGCTGTCGACAATAGTGCGGCCCCTGACGCGAGCTTCCGTCACGTGCGTGTACCGGTACTGTCGATGAGGGCACGGCGCGGAGGCTAGGAGCTGTTAGTCGACGCACGTGTCAACCACGCTAGACCGACCTGCAATGGTTTACGTGTACGCGGCATGGGAACAGCATTCAACTGTACCTGTTGGGTTTCGCATGCTGCCTGGCATTTCTGTAATGTATCAGGTGATATAGCCACACGACGGTGTTGAGTAACGGAGCAGGGATGCGGTGAGTGTGGCGGTTGAAGGACTCACGCTAAGGCATTGCTGTACGGCCGTTGCAGTTGGTAAGCAGGTAGCTAGGGCTCGCCTGCTGTACCTCGTACATTGCATTTAATGGAGAGGAGCAGGGAGGAGTGCTCCTCGCTGTGCTTGTGGCGGTGACTATGCGGCCTGGTTATGTCATGCATGGTACGGCAGCGGCAAGTATGGATCGCAGCCGGCGCTGCCTGTGTACGTAGTCGGATAGGGTGCCAGGATAACAGAGCGAGCGTACCTCAGGACAAGAGCAAACAGCGCGGCTTGTGTGTTAAAGTACCGAGCTGTTCACTGCTTGGATGACGCATCTGTGCATCACACATGCATACGGGGGGCCGGCTAGTTGCATCACCAGAGCCACCACTTACGGTCACCTGCTGCCCCTTTCAGTGCGAGTTAAAGCACTGACACGCCACGCAACCAAGTTGCCCCAGCAGTGGTCAGGACATACGGCAAAGCCAGTGGATAGCTACCGTGCATGCAGGGTGGCCCCTCAGGGTGAGGACAGCCTCTGTTCTCGTTCCGGTACGGTACACACTCCTAACAGCTCAGGGCACACGCTGTCCACCCTGGACCAGTAGCGCCTACCTTTTGCCGTTTAACAACCAGGACACAACAGCTTCGTAACCACACGTGCACCCCACCCAGCTTACCTGTGTACTGCGCCTTATAATCGCCTTTCTGCCTCCGCCATCACAGCTGCCATCACCGTTCCCACCCAACAGCAGACACGCAGGCCGTGCTGCCGCCGCCACCCCCGGCCCCGTGTACGGCAGCAGCGCGCCCACCTCTTATGAGTGGCTCCGCGAACAAGTTGTGTACGACAGGTGCAGTACGACATTGTTCGTCATGTCTGCTGCAGCGTCAACCTATGTATGGTAGCAATGCACCGCACGCCGCATACCGTACTCCCCTACGCGGCTCCATCGATGTGCTCATGCATGGCACCCACAGCAACACACCAATGCCGCCCCCTCCCCGCCCCCGTGCCCGCGGCCGCACTCTTTTTGTTAGTACTCCGCTTACCCCTACCCATGCGACATGACACATGTACCATTATCCTGACAGGCTGTGTCACGAGCATACGTCGCACGTACGAGAGAAGCCAGAAGTCATTCCGAGGCCCAATACCACAACGCCTGCACATGCGTTTCCTTCACGCCCAACCAGGCTCTACACACAGTGCGGTATGCCAGCGACGCAGCACTGTAGACATGCAGGTCTGGCGACCCCGGCCCTCCAGTAGCATGCACACGAGGTGCTGACCAACCTTACATGCAATGAGCACACATGCATCCACGATAAAATGTATGCCTCTATAACAGCTCTAATTATTTACGTTACATACACCGTATCTGCCTCCAACCCCGGCCCTCCTCCGTCTGACCCACCCGGCGCACAGCGGGTTCTGCACATGCGTACCAGGGACTACAGCCCGCACGTCGTCTTGTTCTAGGTGCAACACCTCTGGCTCCAAGCCACAATCTACGCCAATGCTTTAGATGTCCTCATGAGATGCGATCACTGCTTTCGTTTGCTCACAGTTGAGCCGAACAGACTCCCGGCCCCACTACCCCACAACGCACAGAGCCCGCCGCATTTACGTGTTGCTCACTCTCCCCGCCGGCGCCCTGCTCTGCTAGCCGCGCCATCCTGTCATATCCCACACCCCTGTCCCAGCGACAATACCAAGCCACTCCCCGCTGCCACTGCAACCGCCATATTAACTGCAACGGTCCGCCGCTGCTGCTGCTGACATTGCCAACCTCATCAGCAACCCCACGCAGACCCCACGCTGGCCCCCGCACCACCGCCCCACGCCCCACGCCCAACCTCCAGCGGGAAGTAAGGCCGCGACCGCGAGAACGCATGCAGCAGCGACCGCCCGCAGCAGCCCCACGCGCCCTTGTGCAGGCTCCAGGGTCGCATGCGCATGCATTGCCCCGTCGTAGCGCCATTCCCCCAACTCACCCAACCCCACATCCCTCATCAGGAATCCAGCACCGCCTCCCGCCGCAACAGGCGCCAGCATCCTGTCCCAAACACAGCCTGCAGGCTGCTGCCCCCGGCCCGCTCGTGGAAGCGGCTGCCGCAGTCGCACCACCGGTCGTGCCCACTCCATCCTGCCTGTCGTCGCACACGGGGCAGGCAGCCGCCCCGTAGCTGCTGCTGCTGCTGCCCGCCTCCGCCCCTGCCGCCTGGTTGTCGCCGTTGCCGCACAGGTGCCTCATAGTGCACACCCGCTGAACCCACACCAACCTGGGCCCCTGCACCATCTCGTACTTAAGACACGCGGTCCACGTCCCGATGCGCTGGCTGCCTGGCTCCCACGCTCCCATGCGATGCGCCCGGGGAGGCTTGCACCGGCCGCCACTTCATTCCCCTCGCGCTGCTGCTGCTACTACTGCCGCTATGACGCCGTTGCGCCCCCTCGTCCAGCCCGATCCTACTCCTTTCCCTCCCCTCCGTCTTCCTCCGCCTTCGTGCTGCCCGCGAAAGCAGCAGCAGAGCCGCCGCCGCCACCGCCACCGTCGGCCCCCGGATCCCCACCGCCATCCCCGCCGCCGATGTTGCCCCAGCGGCAGCACCTCCAGTGCCCCAACGCAAGGCAAGGTGCGTCGTAAATTCCGAAGAGCACGCTCACAGACCAGCCGCTCAACCGCCGTGCGTCATACATTCGGCTGTGCTGCTGCAGCTACGCCGACACCACTCCTCCCAACCCCACCCGGCGCTTGCCCAGCGCCACCGCCATAGAGGGAGGTGCGCGCAGGTTCGACGCCTGTTGCTGCTGCTACTGCCTTGCCGCCTGCCCAGCCGTAGCACCCGGGCCCACGCCTCCCCACGCCCTTCTCTCGCAGCACCAACCGTCAGTGCACCGCTCTTGCCTGGCATGGCGTGGAGCTGCTCCGTAGCGAGCGCATTCAGCGCTGGGAAGGGCAGGCAGGGGCACAGCGTAGGGGCCGGGTCAAGAGGTGGAGCCACAGCCGGCGGGGCCACTGACAAGTGCCACCGGATGCGGAATCTGCCTCATCCGCTGATGACCGCCTGCAGCGACCGTTGCCGGATCTGCAAGCATGGACACAAAGCGCAGCAACAAAAGGCCAGGTCCAGCACCTTACCGCGGGCGCATACACAGCAATCAATCACATTCTTGGCTTTCCGTGGACAGCACACCACACACACGAGCCGTACGCACCTACCTGCAGCTTCCAGCCCCGGCGCGATGTCCACAAGCAGGCCCAGCAGCATCCCCAGTGGTACGCCGTACACCGTATGCCGCCGTACGCCGTACAACACTCCCAGAGCCACCCCTACCACGCTGCACCCCTGCCACGCTGCACCCCTCCCAGAGCCACCCCTGCCACGCTGCTCCGTAGCGCGCCTGCCCCCGGGCCGCCCGCCTGCGGCTGCATGGCTAGCAGTGCGAAGAGGTCCTGCAGGGGCGCTGCCGTGAGTTGCAGTACCAGTTCCCCACGCCGCTTGGGCAGGCCTCCGCCGGCCCCTGAGACCAGAAGCCGGTGCTGCATGGCCGCTGCCCACGGCGTGCTGGACATGTCAACGCCACGGCACAATACCACGCAGTTGCGGTTGTCACAAGCCCGCCACCGTCGCGCCCGCCCCCGCCGCCAGCTCCTTGCACTCCGCCCTATGCCCCTCCCGCCAGTGCGCCCGCTGGCAGTCCGCCCCGCAGTACCGCACCGCCCGGCACCTATTGCAGGATTTGAGCTTCAGCGCCTCTTCAAACTCCATCGCGAAGTTGCCGCACCGCGGGTTGCCGCACATGGGCAGCCGCAGCAGCGCGCCCATCCGGCTGGGTGGCAGCAACAGCGGCGGCGGCAGGGGCCCCAAGGGCAACACCGGCGGCGGCGGCGATGGCCTATCCCCTGCATCGCGCTGCTCCACCAGCAGCCGTCCTATGTCAGACCCGTCAGGAAGCATCACATCCTTCAACCCTCCAAGGGACGGGTCGTCGTAGCCCTTCCACCAGCTGTCTGCCATGGCCGCCGCGCACTGCCGGAAGCCGCCGTCCGCCTCTCCCGTCACGTCCCCACCGCCCTCACAGCAGCGCACGCCCGCCTTGGGCTTTATCTCCCCCGCAGCGATCTTGAGCAGCGCCAGGAGCGGCACCACGATGTTTGGCGCCAGGCGCAGAGAGTGCTTGACGAAGCACTGCGGCGGCGCCACCAGGCACCCCGCCCACGGGTCAACGTCTGCTCCGCCGTCGCTTGCGGTGGCGGCAGTGGCGGCGGCAGGCCGCGGGGTCAGCCAGCTGCGCAACCGGCCGCTGAGCGCCCTGTCGGCAGCAAGCGTGAGTACCAGGCCGGGGACCGCTAAGCTCAGCTGGTCCTTGTATGCGCCCAGCCGCGCCGGCAGCACCGCCACCAGGGCACACGCCGCCGCCAGCAGCCGGTGCGGCTGGCACGCCAGCAGCTGCGCCGGGGGCAGCAGCGCAGGGCTGCGGCACATATGCGCCAGGCGGGTGGCCATCTCGCACACGACCACCATGCCCATGGCCTGCACGGCTGCCGGCTGCACGGTGGGCCCTCCCGCCGCTGCCGCCGCCATGTCCGCCGCCAGCTTCCACCCCAGCGGCGCCGCCAGGTTGCACGCCGCCCTGGCCGCCAGGGCCAGCGCCTCGTGCACCTCGTCACCGCAGCCAGCAGCAGCAGCACCCTGGTGGCACGCGGCGTCGACACCGTTCCCTGCAGCAGCCACGGCCTGCTGTGCCGCCCCTGCCCTCCGGCGCACCTCGTCCCCTAAGGCCGTTGTGGTTGCATGCAAGCATGCAATAACTTCCGCCGCCAAGTCGAGCACCTGCTGCCGCCCTTGCCCGTCCCCTGGCCCTCGCGCTTCCCCTCCCTGTGCCTCCGCCCCAGCCTCCGCCTCCAGCTCCCGTGTCAGCGCCGCCGCCCGTTTGGACAGCGTGTACACCAGTCCCAGGTGGTGCGCCGCCCCGCTGCCGCAGCTGCCTGCTGTTGCCTGCTGCCCACCGAAGCGACCCACCACGTCCTCGCCACGGCTCTCGCTGCTGCTTCCGCCTCCCCCGGCACACGTGTTTGCGCCTTGCCCTGCGGTTTCTGTTGGCGGTGGGACCAGGGGTGCCAGGTCCAGCCGCAACATCACGGCCGCTCCCGGCGTGGCGGTAGGCATGACTGTCGCCACGTGAGCATTGCCGCCGTCCTGCGCGCTGTAGACCAGGCGCAGGGTGTGGTCCAGGCTGGCGGCCAGGCCGCAGCGGAACAGGCGGCGGCGCACGTCTGGCAGGGCGGCGGGGGGCAGCGTGCCAAAGCCTGCGGGTGTTCGGCGCGACAGTGACATGCTGGTGCGCTAGGGCGTGCACATGCAGTTGTTGTAACGCAACGCTTGTACCCGTACTAGCAGCCTCCTGCCTGTACGCTTTGGCAGGGAGGGAAACCGCTGGCACCCTAGGAGAATATTTCGCTCGTGGCCCTCCAAGGGTTTTGGGAGGGTCCTCAAATTGTACGCTTGCGGACAATCCTGCTGCAGAATTAGGGCCAACACGTGCACGAAGCTTTAGCATAATGTGATGAAGCCTCACCGTGCGTCGGGTGCAATGCCCGGTCCTGCAGGTACCGCAGCAGCAGGTCCAGGGCGCTGGCCTGCGTGCCGTCCTGGACAAACTGCAATAGCATAAGGAGGGTGTAAAATACAAGTCAGGGAGGCGGCATGGGACGCTCTTGCCTGGCCAGCTGTTGCGGGCATGCGACAAGAGCTTCTCTGACGCAGGAACCCGAGGAAACGGCGTTCATACCTCCAGTGGTTGCGGTAATATGAGGGAATGCTTATGATAGTAGCACAAATGAAAGAATGCTGGTGCGTGGGCCCAGAACAGGACGCCCTAGACGCACCCCGTACGGCAGTGCATGTGGCAGTGCACGTGGCGGCCATGCAGGAGCCCGTACAAGAGCAAGGAGCGTGCCCCGACCAAGCCAAGTAGTATATAATAAAAAGTTAGCGTTTGATGCGCCGTCTTGTCACGTGTCTGCCGTTCCTCACCCCGTCGTCCAGCGTGCTGTGGCAACCGGTGCGCGGTGTGGCGGGCAGCCGGCCCATGGCTGCCGCCGTGGCGTCCGACAGCAGCGCCACCGCCCACCCCGCCGCCTCCAGCCAGTACGGCAGGCAGGCGCGCGCAACGGCGGCGGGCAGCGCGGACGCCTCCTCCATATAGCTGTGCAAGAGTGCCCCGACGAGTTGCTGCGGCAGAAGAGTGCGTGTATCACAAGAAAGAGTACGAAGCCCGTTACGGTCAAGTCAGTACAAGGGCACCAAGGGACACCGTTGCTGCAGGTCGGCAGTGCAGCATTACGGCGCGGGGAAGGTTTGGGGTCAAGGAGTGGAAGAGTGCAAGATATGTTTGTGAGTACCGGTACGTAAGGGTTTGCTGAACGCGCCGACACTTGTGCCGCTTGGATTTGCAACCCTGACTGGTCAATGTTAGTGTGGAACTCACGCAACCATGGGCCTCGCTAGCACAGACATCCAGCCCGCCCCGGCTCAAGGCTTGCGCACCCTACCGGAGCCATGGCGAGCTGCCACTCCGGCGCTTTCCCGTACGCCCCTCCCAGCCCCTCCCCGCGGCACAGCCGGGCCAGCGATTCCGCCGCACGCGCCGCCAGCCGCGCCGCCAGCAGCGGAGGCGGCCCCGCCGGCACGCCCGCCGCCGCCGCCACTGTCTGCACATCTGCTGCACCCCAATCCCCAAGCGCCGCGTGCACGATGTGGCAGTGGTGGTCTTCAAGCCACCCGCTCCGCCGACCAACGTTGCTTGCCGACAGGATCTGCCCGCTCCTGGCCTCCTCCACCGCAAACCACCACGTTCCGCTGCTGCCCGCCCAGCCCTCCGCCTGCGCTGCCTGCTGCTCCCCCTCCCTTTCCTCCCCCTCACCCCCAAGCTCCGGCCCCATGCCCGCGTGCGCCGCCAGCTGGTCCAGCAGCGCCACCTGCAGCCGCCGTACAGCCACGTGCCGCATGGCACGCAGCAGCCCTCCCGCCAACCGCTGCCCCTTTCTCTCCCCAGAGCGTGCAAGGTGGTGGCTACGCGCGACGTACATTGCCAAGCCTACTGCAGCGTCCTCTGCAGCACTCCCCATGTGGGAGCGGACGGCCTGGGCTGCGGCCGGAGGGAGGCCCTCGGCTTCAGTGAGGTTGGGGCTGTCCACGACTGCAGCAGCGGCAGTTGCCAGCAGCTGCGCCTCCGTAATGGTCTGAACGACCTCCACCACCCCCGATGGCAAAAACGACGCCGGCTGCCCGCCAGAGCCCACGCCTGTGACGCCAAGGCAGTCAAAGACCAGCTCAGCCACTGTCCGCATGTACTTGCACACGGCAGGCGCAGTGGAGGCCGCGGCGGTGGCGTGCAGGAAGGCCGGGCCCTCGACCCCCTGCAGTGGCCCCGTCCCGGGTCGCACCAACGCTTCCACATCTGCCATGCCCCTTGCCGCGTCAGCCACCGCCAGCATGAAGCCCCGCTGCACCATGGTGCCCAGAGCCTTCTGCGCGGCCTTTTTGCCCGCCCTGCTGCTGCTGCTGCACGTTAGAACCACGTAGGCCGCCCGACAGACCCGGTCCAGCAGCAGGAACGCCGATTGGGCGGCGTAGGACACGACCAGGGTTGCCATTTGCCTGGGCGGTGGGCAGGTGCAAACGAGTGGAGAAGCAGCTGCGAGGTTAGGATCCAGGCCCTGATGTAGATGGTGGGTGAAGGAGATTACGCACGGGTCACGCACCGGGTAAGGTGGGCACCATTGGATCGAGAGCGGCTGCGGTTGCAGGTCAGTGAAGGTGCACGGACAGTACAGGACAGGCAGCTCACGTGGCGTGCTGTTGAAGCACAGCGACTGCCAAATGTCTAGGTAGGGATTCACGTTCACGGCGTCACAAAACGTCAAGGCGCGGCTGGCCCCGCGCCCTAGTGTTGTGGAGCACAGACATGTCAGGCACGGGCAGCTCACAGAGCGGTGCTGCCGAAACACAGGGACTGCCAAGTACCGGTGTGACTGGGGATTTCGCTTGGATGTTTGTTGACCGGAACCACGAAAGGTCAAGGCGCAACTTCGCACCTTGAATCGAGATGGCGGGAGGTTGAAACTGCAGCCTCCACATGCTCAAGCACAGTGACGAGCAGCAGATCTATTTTATGAAACAGCTTTCGGTCGATGTGAGCTTTGATCCACGCGGTGGCGCGGTTTGCCTTCTCCTCGTTTGGAGCGTGTTGCAGCCAAGTGTCCAGCCGTTCCCACGTCTTGTGTAGGGCCTTCAGGCTATCACGATAGGCATCTCCGACTTTAGCTTCCCTGCCGTCTGAAGCTGCGGACCCCTTCTGGCGGGTTGCCTCAATGACTTCCTCGGTGCTGCGCACGAACCGCTCAAGCGCCTTGCCAACGTCCTCCATTCGAGCGTGTTGGACCTATAAGTATGTCTGTGAATGTTGACACCCGCGCCCTCGTTTCGCGGGCAACTCCAACAACTTGCTGTACGGTCCAAGTTGCCGACGTACGGTACACGTGCCAATGCTGAAGCCGCAGAGATCGGCCCTCGCAAATACAACTCCTCCGACTACCACCGTACAAACGCTTACGGGTCGGAGGCGCTTCTGAGGACGCGCATTCAGTGGGCCAGGCCTTGACAGCAGGGCCTGGCGGTAAGCAACCTCCTCACGAAGAAAAAAGAGGTACAGTAACCGGTAACCGGTGAGCACTGCAGCTCGCACGCACCCACAACATTTTGGCCATGGCACCTTGAGGGCTGCCTTAGCGCAGTCTGTTCAAGTGCTGGTTTGGAAGTTCGTGGTCTATGACCATTGGTCATACGTGTACCGGTAGTGTCACACCACGAACTGAGCGCCTCTTGCTTCCCCACACGAATAGCCCCGATATCATTCTCCACAGCGTAAATCTGCTGTACATCGCTTTCCTTGCTTGTCCGTTACGTAATTGGTTCTTTATAATTCCTGATAATTCCATCGTACGTATCTTCCTGACTCATACAGCTGTGTGTTCCAGACTCGGCAGACTGGCTGCCAAGTGTGCCAACCAGGGGCCCTGCTGCCAACTGGCATCAACGCACCCTTCCACAACCGCGCTGCTTCTGTGAACCAGTGTGACACTGTGGGCAAGTGCCGGGGGTCCATGACCGGACCGAGACACAGCGACGGCCTCTAGGGCCTAAGGCGCGAGCCGAGAGGGCTCGAGACACGGGACAACGCCCTGTGTGCAGTAAGACACGGTGTCGGGATGACAGAGCGTACTTCAGGACAAGAGTGAAGAGCGCGTCAGCGCGGCCTGTCGGTGTGCTATTTTGCCACGCTGTCCACTGCGTGCGTGAATGACGCATCTGTGCACCACGCACGCATGCATACGTACAAGAAGCCGGCTACGGTAATTGCATCGCCAGGGCCACCATTTGCAGCAGTCAACCTGGGAGCTGCTGCCGCACGCAAATAATGGAAATGAAGGCACTGACACGCCTCGCCGTCAAGTTGCCCCAGCAGCTAGCGGTCAGGGCAAACGGCAAAGCCAGTGGACAGATACCGTGCATGCATGGCGGCCCCTCTGAGTGAGCACAGCCTCCGTTCCCGTCCCGGTGCCACTGCCTTCCCTTTACGCCCGCTTAGCCATGCTCAACACAGAAAGAAGCATGCGTATGCCAGCGACACAGCACCGCAGATGTGCAGGTCTGGCGCCCCTGCTTCCCCCGGCCCTGCCTCCATCAGGCACACTGGTGCAACACCTCCAGCCGCAAGCCACACTCTACGCCAGTGCTTCAGTGGTCCTTATGAACTGCGACTACTGCTTTTTACTGCTCACAACTGAACCCAACGTACTTCTGGCCCTACTGCTACATAACGCACAGAGCCCGCATCAGGGGAGGCCCTGGCCCGCAGTACGTGTTGCTCACCATCCCCTGCAAGCCGCTCCACCCTGTTACCACCCAGACCCGCGCGCATCATACGTAGGCTGGCCCCGGGACACACGCCTATCCTCCTGCGGGAAGGCCGCCGCCGCCACAACACACGGAGCGATCGCCCGCAGCAGCCCCAGCGCAGGTAGGCATCCGTGTGCAGCTCCGGAATCGCACGCACGGCCTGGTATGCCCGCTCCATTGCCGCCGCCTGCCGTGCACCCAGCCCATCCGGCCGGCCCTCATCCACCTCCTTGCAACCCACACCCCGCCCCGGCTCAGCCTCCCCATGCCTCCCAATGCCCGCCAGCCCCCGCGCAGCGCATCAGCAGCCCGTAAGTTCCTGCACAAGTTCGTCCTGCTTGCCGACGAACGTGCGAACGTGCCGCCCACCTCCGCCTCCACCTCGGCCCCTGCCGCCTGTTGCTCCCCGTCGCCACCAGGTCCCGCAGGCACACCCGCTTAACCCGCACCAGCATGGACCCCACATACGCCAGCTCGTATTGAAGACACATCGTCCACGTCCAGAGGCGCTGACTCCCAAGCTCCCACGCGCCGCGCTCGAGAGGCCAGCTCCATGCATCCGGGGGCGCCGGCACCCACGTGTGCCCCCATGCAACATGTGACACGCTCGGGAGGCTATCCTGCACCGGTACCGGTAGCCAGCGCCACGCTGCGTAGGCATACCCGCCTGCACCCAACAACGCGCCGCCGCGTCATCAGCCGCCTCATGTTGCGGCCGACACAGCTGCTGCGCCGTGCTGCCTCGCCCCTCCCAGCCCCACCCCCCTCTTACCGCCTTCCTGCTGCTTCCGAACAGCCCCTGCATGCGCGCAGCGGCAGCAGCGCTGCCGCCGCCACCACTACCTGCGGGCCCAGTCTTCTTGCGTTTCCCCGCGCCACACACGCCGCCCCCCGCCGCCCCCAAATGCAGCACCTCGCGCTGTGAGGCCCCGAGGCAGGCGGCGTCGTACACCTGAAGAGCAGGGTCACGGACCAGTCCCTGACCTGCAGTGCGCCGTGCGTGTGGCTACACTGCCGCAACTCCGCCAGTCCCCTCCTCAGCAGCTTGCCCAGCGCCACAGCCAACGAGGCAGCTGCACCAAGCCCCAACGCCTTCTGCTGCTGCTGCTGCTGCTGCCGCCCTGCCGCCTGCCCAGTCGTCGTAGCGGCCGGGCCCACTCCCACATCCTCCCAAGCACCAAAAGCCCCGTCAGTGACATCAGCCTGCTTGGCATGGTATGGGGCTGCTCCACGCTGCGCCACGACACCTGCTGCTGCTGCTGCCCGGCCGTAGCGCCCAAGCCCACCACTCCCGCATCCTCCCCCCGCAGCACCAACAGCCCCGTCAGTGCACAGGACTCGCCTGGCACGGTGTGGGGCTGCTCCATGACGAGCGCATTCAGCGCTAAGGCAGACAGGGAGGGGCGCAGCGTGGGCGCTGGGCCGATGGACAGACGGAGTCGCAGCCGGCGGGGCCCCCGACCGACGGGCCAGGGACTCGGTTCCCAGCAGCAGGTGGCCGCTAGAGGCGACCGCTGTGAGGCCTGCAGGCACATAGGGGCAAGCCAGGACATAACACAAGCGTATGACAGGGTCATCCAGGAACGTGTTTGGGTACGCCAATCCGCCCTCAAGTATGCGCATGTGTCCCGAAACGTTGGCATTACCGGTACTGCTGATGCCGTACCGGCCATGTGCGCAGAATGCACTCGCGGACGGTAGTGTACGCATTGACCACGCAATGCTGCACCTGACCCAACACAGGGCAATAACAACGCTTAAGAGCAGCGCGAAGGGAGAGCACAGCCCACCCAACGAAGGCCATCTATGTCCAGCACCACACCGCGTGCTCACGCATAGCCACCGACCAGACTTTCGGTCTTCCTTGGATACCGATATTGATAACACAAACAGTCCACCAGCCATACGCACTCACCGGCAGTTTCCAGTCTCGGCACGATGTCCACATGCAGGCCCAGCAACATCCCCAGGAGGTGCGCCGTACACCGTACGCCGTACGCGGCGCCCAGTCACTTCCCTGCGCGCCGCGCCGCTCCGCACCGCACAGTTCCGCCCACCGCTGGCCCCACCGCCTCCGCCCACCGCTGCAGGGCCTCCCGCCGCCGGCTGCTCCCCTTCCGCTGCCCCTTCAGCTGCGTGCGCCCCCAGGCCAACTCCAGTCCCATCATCGCAGGAACAATAGCGTGGCATGGCGAGTGTAGATACATTGTGGCTTTTCCGAACCCATTGCTGCCTATGCTAGTCCTGCCCACCGCCGCCGCCATCGCGGCTCTGGCCTCAGCCTCTGCTGCCGCCCGTGCCACGCACGGGGTTACGGGGTAGCAGCAACCGCACATACTGCCTGGCGGCTCTGCTGCCTTGCCTGCCCCCGGGCGCCAGCCGCCAATCACACGGCCAGCAGTGTGAGGAGGTTCAGCAGGGGCGCTGACGTGAGTTAACAACACCCCACGCTGCTTGAGCAGGCCTCCGCCGGCCTCTGGGACCAGAGGCAGGGGCTGGGGCTGGCCGTTGCCTACGGCGTGCTGTACGCCGTCCACGCCCGCCCCCCATCCAGCGCGCACAGCGTGCACAGCCTCGCGCACAGAGAGGCCCCGAGGCAGGCAGCGTCGTACACTCGAAGAGCATGGTCACGGACCAGTGCCACGTCCGCAGCACGTCATACGTACGGCTAGCTGCACAGCTTCAGCAGCTCCGCCCGCCTCCCCTGGCACCTCCTCAGCGGCTTGCCAAGCGCCACCGTCAGGGATTCAGCTGCACGCAGCCCCGACGCCTGCTGCTGCTGCTGCCCTGCCGCCTGACCGGCCATAGCGCCCCAGCTCCCTCCCGCGTCTGTCCCTCGCAGCACCAGCCGTAAGTGCACCGCTCTTGCCTGGCATGGTGTGGTGCTAGCTGCTCCATGGCCAGCGCATCCGACGCTAGAGCAGGCTTGCAGGGGCGTAGCGTGAGGGCGGCGGGGCGTGCCGAGAGGTGGAGCCGCAGCCTGCAGGGCCTCTGACAGCCGGATGAGGGATCCCCCGCCGCTGATGACGGCCTGAAGCGACGGCTGCCAGGTCTGCAAGCAGTGGCACGAAGCGCAAGACATGGCATGGTTATCCGGGGACAGGGGTAAGCCAACACGGCCCTTGTGGATGTGTCCGAACCACCTCGTGTCAGCACTGTGGCGTACCGCCCATGAACGCACAATGCACTCGTGGGCCGTGGTTAACGCAGCAACTGTGCCAGTGCTGGAACCAGCGTACGAGCGTAGCACCTGACCCACCAGCGCAACCGCAGTGAAGCGCTGCGCGAAGGGAAAGTACGGCGCAGTACCAAAAGGCCAGGTCGAGCGCCTTCCCGCGGCCGCACACACGGCAATTGATCAGATTCTTGGCGTTTCTTGGACGGTATACTACATCCACAAGCCACACGCGCCTACCTGCAGCTTCAAGTCTCGGCACGATGTCCACATGCAGGCCCAGCAGCCTCCCCAGGCTGTGTGCCGTACACCGTACGCCGTACGCGGCTCCCAGTCACTTCCCTGCCGCGCCGCGCCGCAGCGCGCCGTTACGTCCACCCCCGTCCCCGCTGCCTCCACCCACCACCGCAGAGCCGCCAGCAAAGCCAGTCTCTCACCTCCCGCCGCCAGCTGCCCCTTCAGCAGCTCATGCCTAAAGGCAAGCTCCAACCCTCTAGCCGCAGGGGAAAGAGCCTGGCACGATGAGACTGTGGACTGCGTGGCTTCTCCGAACCTATTGCTGCCCCTGCTTGCCCCGCCCACCGCCGCCACCACCGACACCCTGGCCCCAGCCTCTGCTGCCACCTGTGCCACGCGCGAAATCACCGGTAGCGGCAACTGCGCAACCCTGCCTGGCGGCTGTGCTGCCCTGTCTGCTCCCGGGTCCGCCCGCCGGCGGCCACATGGCTAGCAGTGTCAGGAGGTTCAGCAGGGGCGCTGTCATGAGTTGCAGCACCCCACGCCGCTGGGGCAGGCCTCCGCCGGCCTCCGGAACCAGAGGCAGGTGCTGCATGGTGGCAGGATGCCTGCCTACGGCGTGCTGTACGCCGTCCCGGCCCCCCTCCAGCGCGCACAGCGAGCGTAGCAGCCCCGTGCACAGGAGGTGGGCGCACGGGCCGGAGAGGCCGCGCCAGGTAGAGCTGACACGTGTCAAGGGCGTCGATGAGGTGTTCCTGCGGCCGCCGCCCTTGTACGTTGGTACTGGTTGGCTGCTGTCTATATGAGGCCTAACGCAACTTCCACGGCACGCTCAGCCGTCCCTTGATACCAAGCGCTGCCGCCGCCGTGGTGGGTGCAGCAGTCCGGGCAGGGCAGCGTGCTGACTGTGCATTATACACTGCTGAGGCCGCTGGTGCCGACCGGTGATACCGGTACCGGACGGCGTTGTAGAATTCCACCAGCTGTTGCTGTTACTATTGCTGCTGCTGTTGCCGCCCCCCGTGCACCTGCCCGCTGCCCTGCTGCCTCACGTGTCGCTCGACCTGCTGCAGCCCTCCCGCCACTAGCAACGTTCCCCGGACATCTGCTCCACCTTACACCGGTTGCCATTGCAGCCAACCCTTGCTTCAGCGGCATGCGCTTTCGTCTTGCCTGCTGGCAGCACTGCACGATGCGTGGGCCACCTGTAGTACCCATGCCTCATTGTGGTATTATGGTATATTTTATTTCATACCATCCGCATCTGCTATTTACCGCGCATCACTAACAGCCCAGTGTCGGAGCCTCGACACCGCTTTTCCTCACAACACTCAACAGCACTCCGCCGGCGGGTCCGCCACTACAGCAATGGACCTGGCGTCAATGATTGTAAAGGAAGCAGAGGAGCAGGTCAAGAGGGACTGCGCTGAGCGCACTCTCCGTCTCGAGTTCTGGGTCCACCGCGGCGACAGCATCTTGTTGGGGCGGCAACAGCAGCTTGCTCTTCCGATCTTTGGGGCAGTCGAGGTGGCGCACTTGGTTCCCAGCAATGTGCTCGTGGTGCGCTACAAGACGCTGGAGATGCGAGCCCCTGCCGGCAGCCAAAAGCTAATCGCCGTCATGTCGGCCCTAAGGACCGTGTTGGACGACGCGCTCTGCATGTACCGAACGTTTGACCTTGCCCTAAGGGTGGTCCATAAGGGTCAGGAGTTGGCCTGTGTTGATCATAGGAACTTGTCAGAGCTGCTGGACAAGGTGATGGCGTACATGCGGCACGCAGAAGTACTGCTGCCCTAAGCTTGACCTAAGTGCCTCCAAGGCCACTACTGCAGCTATCCACGGTGCGGTTTGTGACACGGCGTTCCGTCACAGCGTACGTGTAGTCTTGATGAGGGCATGGCGCGGAGGCTAGGAACGGTTGGTCGATGCAGACGTCAACCGACCGACAAGAGTAAGGAACCGCAACATTGTTACGTCCGTGGGGACCTGCACTGGGGTTTGCGTCAGCGGCGTGGAGCAATATTTGCATGTACCTGCTAGGGTGTGCATACTGATCTGACAGTCATCTTGTAGCTCAGGTGGTATGGCCACACAGCACGGTAGTAGTGTTGAGTGAGCAGGAGTGGGGGTGGCGGTTGATGGTGGTTAATTACACCTACCGACGCCAAGGCACTGCTCTATGGCCGTTGCAGTACGTAAGCGCTTAGACTTGAAAACTTTACGTACCTCGTAGCTTGCACTGAATTTAGGAGGAGGAGGACAATACTCCTTGAGGCGATCCTTGTCAGAATGTTGTGCAAGGTACGGTAGCGTACCGTACCGTATCGTACGTTCTGTAGCATGTAGCATGTGTGGCGCGGTGTTGTCTGTGTAGTAGGATGCTGTCTGGTCACATCGGCGGCCAGGGCGGGGAACCTGGATGTCGTACGGCACCTACACGAGGACTACTGGGGCATGCCGCTGAGTGCGGATGCGTGGGTTGCAGCAGCAGCGTCCCCACAGCAGGCGCGACGGCAACGGCGGTGGCGGTGGCGGCAGCACACCTGGCATTGCGATCCGCAGCGCGAATGTGACGACGGGAACCTCCTGACCCAGTGCAGCTGCTGAAAAGCTAGCGGCGGTGCAGCTGCTGGTGGAGGCGGGCCGCTGCCCGTTGCACTGGTGGAGGGGGGCTGGACGCTGCAGGAGCCCGCTGCCCTGCCCACTGCCAGTGTCGGCGGTGGTGCAGCTGCCGCCAATGAACCAGCTGCAGGTGCAGGTGGGCGGCAGGTTGTGTGGTACGAGGCCCCCAACGGTGGCGGTGTGGGCAGAAGGGCACCAGTGCTTGCTGCAGCGGTGAGCCTGGGGGACTTGCCCCTGGTGCAGTGGCTGCAGCAGCGGGGGGCTGGCCAGGGGCTGCAGCAGGGGGACTGGGGTGAGCTGCTGACGGTGGTGGTGGCGAGGGGTGGCAGCGAAGCGCTGCTGGAGTGGCTGTGGCAACGGTGCCCTGGGTTTGGCTCCGTGCCGGCTCTGGTGGTGGCTGTGCGGGATGGGGACAGGGGCGCAGCGGAGTGGCTGGCGGCCATGTGGGCGGAGGCGGGGAGGTGGGGTGGCGAGTGGAGGGGCTAGGTTGGGGTGGAGCTGTTGAGGCAGGGCGCACCTGCCCGTGTGGTGGATTGGTGCAATGGGCACAGCTGCGTTAGGGTCGAGGAGCTCGTGAGGCAGCAGCAGCAGCGGGTGCAGCAGGAGCCACAGTGGCGGTGGCAGCTCTCGTGGGCGGCCGTGGGTATGGCGGCGTGCTGCGGCGCTGTTGTGTCTGTGCTGCTGCTGCGGTGAGTTAGGGCCGCAGCTCGTAGTACTGGTGGGGCCGGCATGGGGCGGAGCTGGCAAGGCAGAGCATTTCGGCCCGTGTGGTGGAGTGGGCACTTCGGCGCCAAAGTCGAGGAGCGTGTGTGAGGCACCAGCAGCAGCAGCACCAGCAGCAGCAGGGTGAAGGAGCCACAGCGGCGGCGACAGCCACCGTGGGCGGTTGTGGGGATGGCGGCGTGGCTGCAGCGCTCACTGTTGCAATCTGCACTGCTGCTGCTGCCACTGGTTTGGAGCCCTGGTGCGGCGGTGGGATGGGGCCAGGAGCTCGCGTCTCTGGTGCAGGGCCCTGCTGGGCGGCAATGACGTGCTGCTGCGCACCTACACCGGTACGGGGTGCATGGGTGGCGGCGGGGCCGGCAGTTGCAAGTTGCCGGCAGTTGCCTTTCGCGGCCGGACTCTTAAGCAAGCTGCACACTTTCGCCGATTCTGCATGCTAGTGTTACGTGCAATAAAGCGTGCAAGCAGCTGCTCGGACGTCGACGCTCAACCGGTAGTCTGTCACGGGTGACATGTACGAGGCACCACACCGGACACCTTCCGTCCTGCATTCAGCGTGCACCTTGCCCGCCCTTTGCGAATGACTCACTTACATACGCTGTGTGCACGTTATTGTTGTTATACAACGACGCGTCAATCTTGCGCATACGTCCCCCCGTCCGCCCAGGCAGCAGCCTCAATTAAGCGCCGTGGACATCGCCGCACTCATCGTCCAGAAGGCGGACGAGCAGCTGAAGAAGGACCGCGCTGAACGCATCGTCCGCTTGGAGGTGACGACAACCGGGGGCTACGGGATCGCCATTGAGGTCATGCCCGTGTCTCCTAACGGGGACATCCTGGTCCGCTACAAGGCGCTGGAGCTGCGGGCCTCCAGGGCAGCCAGCTCCGGGCCTTCGCTGGAGGCTGTTACGGCTGTCGTCCAATCACTGCTGGCAGATGACCTGGCCTGTCAGGCGCGCCGAAGCGCCGGGCACAGTTCCGGACATGTGAAGGTGCGTGACTCACAAGGGACAGGATGTGCTCACGATGTACTGGGAGCACGGACAGGTGCAGACCATTGTGGCGCGCTACATTAAGCTGGGCGAGTTCGTGGCTTAGAACGCGCAGGCGGGCAGGTTGAAGCCTCGCAGCAGCGGTCCGTGTAGGCCATGAAAGGCACTAGCACCGGTATGTGGCCCTTTCAGCGCCCCCTGGTGTGTTACAGTTGCGCTGTTTGGGGGCTGTGTGCAAGCGGCCATGCGTAGCCAAGTGTACATGCATGGCTGCGTGATAAGTACATCAGCAGATGCACTTGAGCTTGGCAAGGTGTGCGTCCGTCTGGGAGTGGCATAGATAGCATGCTGGTCCCACCATGCGTCCGTTACTAATAATGTACGGCGGGCAGGGGGCAGCCGCGGCCTCCGCGGCCGATCCTCTTTGGTTGTTGCACGATCGTGGCCAGACATTGAACACAGCACGATACGAATACTATTTTAGCTTGAGCCTGCAAACGGTTTGTGGTGGCTGGGCATCAAGCGAGGTGAGCACTGAGCAGGCGCAGGCTAGCCCAGCACCCCAGCCGGGCGGTGGTGCCGTACGTTATCGGGTAGCCGTACGTACTGGGGTTGCCACCTTTGACCTGGCAGCTAGTTGGGAGTGAAGTACCATGTGTTCGATGTTTCTGCATGTGCGCTTCCTTATACGTGCACTCGCGGCTACTCCGCTGCTTTGCTTTTGTCGACGTTCCTTTCCCGCCCGTCCCCGCCCCCCGCGTCCCTTCCTTCGTACCACTGGTGTTGGGCAGGGGGGCTCCCCTGGTGTTGGGTTTGGGATGCGGGCTATGTGTGAGGTAACGCTGGCGCTGGTGTTTGCCCCTGCTATGCGGTGGGTCCCTGCGGCGCCAGGGTAGGTCCGTGGGCAGGTGGGCTCAGGCGCCGTCCTTGGGCTCTGGAGGTCGTGTACTTGCTGGTACGGTATTGGCGTTTGCAGAAAGAGCACGCACCACGTTGCCAACGGGTTGGGAAGTCTTACACTCCCATATAGTTACCGGTAGTCGGCATCTCCTTAGCATTGGCAGGTGCATTCACTAGCTAGCGTTTCTGATCGGGTGTCGTACGGTTGTAAGACTGGCGTGTAAGACTTACAGTCAGCAGCTGTTATGCCTAAGCGACGCAGTGCGTGTACAGCCACCTCGAAATCGCCCCTTACCGGTGTAGGTGCGCTCCTCTGTTACGGACATGGGTATGCTCTGCCATAACAACCAGCCCCATTTACCGATCAAAGTACTGTCTTCCAATTCTGCTCGCCTCTGTTAGGACGCCCAACCAGTTTGGCAGTCCTTGGCCCACAGCGTACCGGTGCGTAGCAGGTGGGTCTTCCCTGGCCCGCTAGCGGCTAGGCCGCCCTGCCACCGCCGGCCCACAAACACCGCGTACGGCATCTGGACTGTCGCATGGCATGATGCTGTAAGCTGTAACTGTTGGTACATTTGGCTGGCTGCCTGGCTGGCTGGATGCTCTTGAAAGCATGCCTGGAACGGCACACCCGCTTGCGGTGGGCTGGGCATGGGCCCTGCGACGAAGAGCCCATAGAAAACTCCTTGCCAGTACTTGCGGAAACAGGCCAATCCTGTACTGGTAAGAATAAAAACGGGCACGGACGCCGCTGGGGCGGCGAGCAGGGCATCAGCCGGTGGAGCAGACCGATGGTGGCATCTTGGGGCCCCGTCCACAAGCACCGTAGCAGTTGATCTCTGACCCATGGGACTGAGCAGCCCGAGGCAGGGGAGCCTTGGGATCGCGCGACTGGCGTCCAACAGCGACCCATGGGACGCGGTGGACACTTGACGGAGTTGCACCAGTGCCATTGCGATTAACAGTATACAGCATATATTGGCAGCTGAGTCAAGCGGTTACGGGCGGCCGACAGCGAGGGCGGATTGGCCGCCCGGTTGCTACCCGTAACATGTCTACTTTCGAGGCAGCAACGTGTTGCGTCAAGGGGTTGTACGAGAGAAGGCAAATTGTTCGGCAGGCATCATTCACCCATGTAACATGCTAGACTTTTTTGTTAGCCACAATCCCGCGTTCGCAACCCCTGTCCACCAAGCCACAGACTGCGTGCGCGCCCCACTTCTAGGCCCCCAAGCGCAACCCTGACTTTTACCACCTTATGGACCTCGCTTCGATGATTGTCAAGGAGGCGGACGAGTTGTACAAGAAGGAGTGCAAGAAGCAAGCCTTGCGCTTGGAAGTCAGTGGTCTTAGCAGCGGCAGACGCATTACCCTTGAGGTGACGCACCTCGCGTCCAGCGGTGTCACGCTGGTCCGCTGCAACGGGCTGGAGCTGCGGGCCCTGGATGGCCCCAAGATGGATGCCCTGGCGTCAGCTGCTGGAACCATGGTGGCGGACGCCGTGTGCACATACTTTGGTCCCGGTAAGGACTTCGGTACGCTCATGGTCAAGTACGATGAGAAGGTGATCTTCAATGCATCTTGGAACAGTGCTCAGGCACTGCAGGAGATGGTCGCTCGCAACATCAAGCTTGCGGATTTCATGGCGTGATGTGGGCCTGGGGCGTTGCTGATTCAACGACGTGGCCCAATGGACCACTGTGACTCCCTGTGTGTTTGTAGTGGATGGAGCGGCTGCAAGTGCATGGGCGGCGGGCGGTGTCACCAGGTGTCACCTGTGGCGGTTGTTACTCCGTTGGTCGGCATTGCATGGGCAACTAGAGTACAGTCGCCTTCATGGCAGCGGTAGTATGCGCCAGTAGCTCACTTGGTGATGTACGGCATGCTCATTTACCGGTACGTACGCACTGCACTCATTTTTGCCAACGCGCGCAAGGTGTCCCCAGTCCAGCATGCATGCCAAGCTGTGCAAAGTGGGTGCGCGCGTGGCACGTGTCATACGGTATGCGGGCTGTGACCGGCAGCAGGCGATGCCGCCTGACAAGTTGCACCTGTGCATTTCAAAAGCGGGCTTGGCAGAAACGGCGGACAACAAAGCCCCGTTTAAGTGTAAGAACAACGAAGAAGGACACCGGCCGTACTGACGCGAACGTACGTTGAGTTGCCGTGCTTGCCGTACTGTAAGCAAAATGATAAAGCGGGCGTGGCTGCATCTCCTGAGCATGGCCCATGACCCAGCGCTTCCCGATGGCCATGTAAGGCACGCAGCGTGTGGGGCCTACATCCTCCTCGCCCTAACACTTGCGGACGCAGCGCCATTGTACATATGTAACAGCACAAGAAGTGTGCTTTCTTACAGTATGCCAGTTCAGTGCTCAGGCAGCAAATGGACTCGATGGCATCACGCCATAAATGTACAGCCGGCTCACGTGCGTGTTCGCTGCCGGTACCTGGCGCCACACCGGTAGCGCTCTTGCCAGTCACGCTTCAGCGGCTGCCGTTTGTTGTTTGTTTGTTTCTTACATGATAGGATCCGGAACCCAGCATGTAAGGACCCGTGTACGAGCCAGGGGCTCCAGGGTCATCTCAACAACTCAAGACACGCAGCCGGATATACCACAACCAAATGCCCAACCGCTCACCGCAAGAACGGTACACAGCGGCTACCGGTACCGGGCCCGTGTTCCAAGCCGCGCACATGACCCTATCCTACCCTACCCTCACTCCTGAGACCTCGGGCTCCAGCCACCGTGCAATACAGCTTCACCGTGGCGACGCATCGCCAATCTTTTGCATTGCGGTGCTCGGTGCCCCACGCCCGTATGTCCAACGCACAAGTTGCAGCCTCGGTTGTCCTTCACGTGCGCGACGTGCCCCATGCCCGCCATGACGCACAAAGCATGTACAGCAAGTGGACCCTACACCATAATGCCATTCATGTAACAGGGCGTTGGTAGGCCCAGGCAAGCGCATGCGAAGCCCTATTGTGCCGCCGCCTCCTGCTGCTCCGCCGCTGCCGCCGCCGCCACCCCGGGCCCCGTGTATGGCAACAGCGCGCCCACCTCCGTCGGGTGGCTAGCGAACAAGATGTGTACAACAGGATGCAGTACGATAATGTCCGTCATGCCCTGCCCGCCGCCTGCCGCCAAGGCGCCGCCGGCGCCGGCGCCGCTGCCGCCGTCAAAGGGTCCCGGCGGCGGCGCCGGCCCTGCGCCCGCCGGCGCCGCCGCCAGCTGCCGTACGGCGGGCAGCGGCAGCCAGCGCCACGTGGTGTGCTCCTCGTTGAGGCGAGGGCGGTAAGCGGCACGTGCCTCGGGTGTGATGTGGGCTATGAAGACGGTGTAGTGCTTCTGGTGGTTCTTGCCGCGCCTGCAGGGATGAAGGGGTGTACCGGTGCAGGGATCACAGGCGAGTGATATGGCATCGTCTTGAAGGGTACGGGCCTGGAAGGCCCAAGGGGTCAGGTCGGCGGTCGCACACGCAGTTGGATAACGTGGAATGAGTGGCTTGACGCGTTGACGGAGGCGTGGGCCAGGCCAGGCCAGGCCAGGCCAGGCAGCTCAGTCAACCGTTACGTAGGCAAAACCCTCGGCGTTGCGGCCTGTCGCTAAGGACCTCTGTGCCCATAGGACCCCAGTTATTGTCAGGGCCGGGGCCGCATTGCCCCCTGCGGTTAAGCAAATAGTGCCATGAGCGCCCCCTGACGCCCCAGTTTGACCCTCCATACCCCTCCGCCCCGCACCCTCTGATAACCCTTTTTGAGCACGTGACCCCACGCTGTGCCATTCTGCATCCAAACGCCCCGGCCCCCACCGCCCCCACTGGCTTACGGTTCCTTCGCTTTGCCGCTCTGCGGTGCCCCCACCGCCCCGCAACCCAGCACCCCGCCTCCCTTCCCCACATGCCACCAATCTTCCATGCCACCCCCCGCCCCACACCTTCACCACCCCGGCCACGCTTGTGAGCACCGCCACCCCGCGGCCCCCATCACCCACCACCACATGCCTCACTGCCCCAGTGCCCCAACACCCAAATGTCCCAAGCCACCACACTGCCCCCACACCCATACGTCCCACCCCCCGCCCTCCGCCCTACCCCATTGCACCGCACCTGGCCGCCCCACACACCACCGCCCGCCTCCCCGTGCCCCACCGGTCCGCTCCTCACCCCCTTCTCAGCATCCTCTACACTTTCACCTTGTCAGCACCTGCCCCGCACCCCACACCCCTTGCCCATATGGCCCACCGCTCATCCCTACGTGCTCCACACCCCACCGCCTCACCCGCGAACGCCTTACGCAACCACACCTCCTCGCCCCGTCCCACCCAGTGAGCACCTGCCCCGGCCCCCACCGCTCCGCACCCCACCGCCCCACACATCCACACCATACCGCACCCCACCTTGTGAGCACCTGCCCCGCCACCTGCAGCCCCTCCGGCAGGCCCCCCACGCCCCGCACCCCTTGACGGCCCCTGCCACTGCCTGCCCCTCTCCCTCCTAACCCACCCACCTGGTCAGCACCTGCCCCGCCACCTGCAGCCCCTCCGGCAGGCCGCCCACCTCCTCCCCCGCCTCCCTCAGCGCGGTGGCCATCAGCTGGCCCCTGTCCTCCTCATCCGCGTTGCCGCCGGGCAGCCCCCACGTGCCGGGGTTGCCGCACTGCGCGCTGCGCCGCAGCAGCAGCGCCTCGTCTCCGCAGCTGCGGGCAGCGGGCCGAACACAGCGTCAGCAGTCATATATTATGTTGGTTTCTTGTAGATGTAAAGGGGGAAAAGAAGGGTTGCCGCACTGCGCGCTGCGCCGCAGCAGCAGCGCCTCGTCGCCGCAGCTGCGTAAGGGTGGAGAGGAGCGCGGGGATGGAGAAGGTGGCTGCAGTTGCGTTGGGGTTCTGGGGTGCGAGGGTGGGCTTGGGAGAGCCCAGGGGCCCAGGGGTTCCGAGCAAATGGCCTGCGGGCCGGCGAACACGTGCTTACGGAACAAGACCCTCGAAGTAGCACTCCTCACCAGATCAGCAGCCCTGCTCCAACTTTAGATGGGTGGTCGGAGGAACCTTTCATAGGAAGTGGCGGTTTCGCAAGCTGGGCTTCCGCGATGAGGATGGTCAACAGAGGACACTGCTGTCGCGACAAGTGATCCCGTGGGTATATGTGATCGTTGAGGTTAAAGTATTCTGCAACGGTTAGCCGCAGCTGTTATCGGCCCTGGTATTTAAGCACGGCAGTACGTAACTTTTGCCGCATGGGGCCAACCGGCGGGTCTCCAAGCGTGAAGCCCTAGATCGCGCACGAGCCATCGGGGCAAAAGCAGCCAAGCAATCAGCATATCTAATCTGAGGTTTATCCATGAGATCAGGCTGCCTGGTTAGCAAGAGCGCTAGGGCGGAACCCTTACATATAAACGCCCTCCGCCCTGCCCTTCCGCTGAGCCCACCTGGACCCTGGCCCAGTGAACCTTGGCCCTGCCGTGTCTGTGCAGGTCCACCTGTGGCCTGGGCCCTGCTGGGTAAATGTGGACTGCGTTCCGCTGCAGCCTGCTGCAGTCCCTGGCAGGCCCAACACTCTGCGTGTCCGCAGAAGCAGCTGTTGTGTCTCGGAGGCTGGGGACCTGGGGCTCATGGTTAGCCTGTTACGTGACGTTGAACCGCCCACCGCCCACTTTCGAACTGCCGTGGTCAGCTATCTTGCAACAACCCGCTCCGCTTCACAGCTCTGCAGCACTCTTCATGGACTCGACACACGCCCACATCACAACATGAGCACCAGCGTACACGCATGAATGCTCATACCCGGCATGGTCCGGTCCGGTACGGTACGGGTGCCTGGACGTACGGGCCACTGTTGCCATGGCCAACGGGACGAACACCTGCGCGCACCTCACGTATTATTTCTTGCGATGTCCTATGTACCGATATATGGGTAGATGCTTGCATAAGAGGCGGCACGTGTACGTAATGGGCCAACGCTGCCATGGCCAACGGGACGCACACCGACCGGCAAACAGGGACGATACCGTTTGTGGTCCGGCACCAGCTCATTCGTTGACGTTGAACGACAGCGTGCCACGGTAACACACGCCGCTGCAGCCTGTTCGTTTTTGAGCCCCACAGTTCCACAACGCACTGGCTCTCTTCGCCTCCCCGCACCGCCTGCTACTACGCCACGCACTCGCGCTCGCATTCCCACCGTCATTGGTCATGCCCTACACCGGACAGAAACGTACGACACAGAGCTGCCTCCAACTGTTACCTGCACACTCTTCTATGATTCCATTCTTCGTATCACACAGGCACCAGTCGCAACTCTTCGTCACACAGCACTCTTCGACACCCCGCGGCACAATTATGGCGCAGGCGCGCCACACTCCCCAACAGAAAAATCAAATCCCCAGTCCATGCATACCGTGTACTACACGCCCCACCTCCCGCCAGCATAACTCCCAGCAATCCGCGTCACCCCGCCATCCGCTCGATGCCGTTAGTACAGCTGAAACCCCCCACCCCCGCCCTGCACCTACTTGTACCCCACACAGCACGTCCACCTCCACAGCCGGTGCACACGGTAGCGTTTCACCCTCCGGACCAAACCAACTCAGCCCCCTAGTAAAGGGGTTTACTAATCTGCCATCGTAGTCAGCCCTGTCCCCCTCCTCACAGCACGTCAATCTCCGTTCCAAAACGGTGCGGTGCAGCGCTACCGCTACCTCCAACACACAGCCCACACAGCCCACGGCAGCGACAGCAGCTCTTGAGTCCATGCCCGCGCCCCCTTTCACAACACGTCATCCGAGTATCCCCACCCCGCCCTCACGCCGTCGCCCCTATCAGGTGCGGGGCAGCGCCTTGCCTTCCCCGCCGTCTCACAGCACGTCCATTTCCACGACCGTAAAGCGGCGCCGACCTCGCCTGCAGCAGCCGCCACTGCACAGCCCCGTCACCCCAAGAACCCTCTTTCCCCATGCCGTTCCCCCCTCCTCACAGCACGTCCATCTCCACCACGGTGCGCGGCAGCGCCGCCTTCATGGCCGGCAGCAGCCGCCCGCACACGTCCTCCCACACCGGACCGTGCGGCAGCCCCACCCGCAGCCGCCACAGCCCCTGCAGCGAGCCCAGCGCAGCGAAGCTGGACCCAGCCAGCAGCGCGTCCAGCACACGGTCCTGGTGCGCGGCCGGGTCCGCCGCCTTCCCGTCGTCCTCGTCCTCACCATCGCTGTCCGAGGAAGCGGATGGTGACGAGGTGGCGGAGGAGGCGGAGGAGTGCGGGGAGGGCGGGTAGGGGTCCACCACGTCGAGCAGCTCCATGTACTGCTTGCGGGCCTTGAAGGCGCGCCTGCCCCGCTGCTTCTTCCGCTCTGCCCTTCGCTTGGCGTTCGCGTACGCCTTGGTCATCGCCTTGCCCCCCTCCTCCTCCTCCTCCTCCTCCTCGTCCTCCTCCTCCTCCTCGCTGCTGCTGCTGTCATAGCGCGCGTGCAGGTGCCCCGTGTGGTCGCTGTCGCTGCTGCTGCTGCCGCTGTCCGTCACACTCCCCTCCTCGCTCTCCTCCTCGCTGCTGTCCCCTCCACCCCCGTGCCCCTGCCCCGGACCGTGGTGGTGATGGTGGTGGTGCGCCGCCGCCGCCATCTCCTCCTCCGCCTGCTCCTCCACATCGTAAAACAGCGTGGGCGCGTCGAACGACAGCGTCAGGTCCGTCAGCTGCCGTAACCCACTCAGCGCACGCATCACCGCAGGCAGCGCCCCGTCCTCCTCCTCCCCCTCCCGCCCCTCCTCCGCTGCCCCCGCCCCTGCCCCCTCCTCGCCCTCCTCCTCCTCCTCGCTCTCCTCCTCGGTTTCCCCATCCGACTCCACATGCAGCCGCGCCAGCCCCGCCGCCAGCTCCGTCGCGGCACCCTGCCTCCCATCCTCCTCCTCCTCCTCCGAGTCAGACACCGACAGCGCGTGCGCGCCAGGGCCGTTGGCGCCGCCACCGCCGCCAGCTGCCACCCCAGCGGCGCCAACGGCGGCGGCGACGGAGGTGGACGCAGCTGCCCCCGGCGCCCAGCCCGTCGGCCCCGGCCCCCCCGCACCGTCATCCTCCACCGGGCTGAGGTACTCATCACTGGAGGAAGACGACTGGCCCGAGGCGCTGAACCGCTTCACACCCGCCGCCGCCGGCTGTGCTCCGCTTCCGCTGGGCCCTGCACCAGCGGTGTTGGATGCGGCGGCCGCTGCCGAGCCGCCTGCCCCTGGCCCACTGGTTGCCCCGGCCGCGGTCCCGGCCCGCAGCTTTCCCTTGCTCTTGTTGCCCTTCCACTTGCTGCTGCCGGCCCCCCGCTGCTGCTGCTGCTGCTGCTGCTGCTTCTTGCTGCTGCCCTTATTTTTGGAAGGGGGCGGTGGGGGCGGCGGAGCTTCCAGGGAGGCTGCGTCAAGCTGGAGAGAGCGGAGGCACGCCATGCCGGACAGGGAGGATATCTGTGGTGGGGTGAAGGACAAGGAAGCCGCGGGCATAGTGGTCAGGTTTGGGCATGGGACAGGGGGCGTGGAAGAGGAGGCCTTCTGAGGCACATGGGGAAGCAAGGAACACACCGGGTAGGGGAGGGCTTGGCAACCGCGGTTATGGAGGCTTGGGTGCGGATATGAAACCCAATGTCTCTTCCTTTGCGACTGCCAAACCCTTCCTCTGGCCTGCAACCACCGACAATTTCCTGACGCCGCTTGCTTGGCGGACCACCAGCCGGGCGCCACACTGTAGCTCACAGCCAGGATGGCGGCGTGTGTGTCAGGAACGCACACCCCAACCCAATACACACACCTTACACACGTCCCTCCCCCTCCCACCTGCTTGGCGGACCACCAGCCGGGCGCCACGCTGTGGCTGACGTCCAGGATGGCTGAGTGTGTGTTAGGGAACATGGCCACCAGGCTGGACAGCGGCGTGGTGGTGGTGGTGCCCCCCAGGCGCAGGTCCTCCACCAGGGGCGCACGGCAGAAGAGCCGCAGGTCGGGCACGTGGCAGTCGAAGAGCCACAGGTGGGTTAGGTCGGGCAGCTCGGGGATGAGGGAGAGGGCGGCGGTTGGGAGTTGGGACGGCACGCCGCCGCGGGGCGGCAGCAGGCCGGGGGGCAGGCGCGGGAGGTCGACCTTCTTGAGGGTGAGCTGGAGGAGGCGGGGGGGGAGGGCGGGCGGGGGGAGGGCCAGCGGCGCGGGGATCTCCCCTGTGAAGCGGAGGTACAGGGGGCGGAGCTCGAGGTGCTCCAGGGTGGTCAGCGCGCGGAGGCCCTGCG
>VFQN01001455.1_pt1 | contig 39691 bp, 37 predicted proteins | sample 3512371 | NCBI WGS metagenome assembly VFQN01 (sample SAMN10412370, study PRJNA504923) | tailings metagenome | isolation source: Replicate 2 from Balatoc abandoned mine | place: Philippines: Itogon, Benguet | collected 2017-08-28
ATACGTCAAACTTTTGACGGAAAACTTTTTACGATTACCCCGGACTTTTAAAGTCCGGGTTGGAAACTTCGGCATTTTTGTAAAAATGGCGGACATTTGGCCGGTGGCGGAAAATGGCGGACAAACCCGTCAAATGTTCCGTTTTTTTGTCTTTTGCGCATACACTCTAATGAAATAAACCCAACTTCCAAGAAAATACGGTCAAGTGAACGAAAAACGAACCGTACTCTGATTCTCAGAATTATTAAGAACAACTTGCTCCAACCCTCGCCATACTTTACAAATGTAAACTCTTGGATTTAAGCAAGGAATCCTTTAGTGCTAGGTATTCCGGCAGAATGATCAAAGGAAACAGCCTCGCGAAGCGCTACACCTAATGCTTTGAATGCAGATTCTGCCTTATGATGGTTGTTGTCTCCATACAGGTTAACTACATGGAGTGTAATTCGACAAGATGTTGCAAATGATTGAAGGACGTGGGAAATCATTTCTGTCGACATACCTCCGAGAGTCTCCCTGTTAAAATCTCACAATTAGAAGAAAAAAAGTGCAACATAGCACTTACCTTGTAAAGTTAATATCAACTACAACGTGCGGTCGACTAGAAATATCAACAACAACCCGAGACAGGGCCTCATCTAGAGGACAGTGGGCATTTCCAAAACGCTTAATGTTCTCTCTCTTCCCTAAAGCTTGATCAAACGCTTCCCCTAGAGCCAAGGCACAGTCTTCTGCTGTATGATGATCGTCGATATGAAGATCTCCCTTACACTCCAAGTTTATGTCGAAGCGTCCATGCTTAGCGAGTTGAGCGAGCATATGATCGAGAAAGCCGATGCCTGTATTAATGCTTGACTTTCCACTTCCATCCAAGTCAACACTAACACTAATCTTTGTTTCCTTTGTCTTTCTTTGAATCTCGCCAACTCTTTTCTTTCGCTGAGGTGAAACTTCCCTTCTTGGAATGATCTCTAATAGCTCCCCTAATCCAGCTTGCAAAACCCCATCAGCACTCGCATCTAGAAGAGTTTGTTTCATCCCGGATGTTTCATTTATTTGACCAAGAAGAATTTGAGCCTCTTCTTCGGGGGTTAGAACACCATATGCCACGGTGCCAGCTGACTTGCCGGCCCGAATATCGTCAGGAGTGTCACCAATCATAACACACTTAGAGGGTGGCAGGTTTAATGCCTCACATGCTTTCAAAACACCTTGGGGGCTAGGTTTTGGTGCAGTTTCTCCCATACAGACACAAAATTGAAATAAGTGAGAGAGCTTGTGGGTCTCAAGGAATTTCAAGCAATCAGTGCGGGGACGGCCTGTTACAATTGCAAACTTTCCTTCACATCTTTCAAATAATTCCAACAGAACCCCTTTTGCTGGAATCAGTTTTTCTGTTGCACATAATCCTTGAGTTGTGCCATCTCCCTAAAAACGAAAGGCTCACAACCTCAATCAAATCATTTAAAATAGATTAACCTGATAAAATATTTCGAACTGTTTGATAATATCTTCAAGAGGCACATCCTTGCTCAGTTTTCTTTTGATGATCCGTTGAGTGAGAAGCCAATCGTTGTTGGCATTCCCTAGCTTTTTCTCATACACGATATCGTCTTGCGTCGTGCTGTGAGCCCCAAAATGTTTAGCAGTTAGTTCAATTGAAAGATTATAACTGTTGCCAACCGATGCAAGGACTCCATCCATATCAAATATAAGGCCAATCATCTTACTTATTCTTCACTTCTTTTTCCAAAACAAAGTTCGTATCAGAATCAAGACGCACTTCTTTCGCTCATAGCATGGACACATAATGGATGAAGATGCCAAGATGAGAGATTGGGAGAATTGGCAGTTGGGTGAGGGTTATCAAGCACGAGGGGTTATTCGTCAAAGGATTGGTGATGTTGCAAAGGATTTTAAGATTTTGGATATGACAAAACAGGAACAACTAATGGATGGAGAAGAAAAGAAGCGGAAGAAGGAAATAAAAGCAAAGAAAGTCAAGGATAATCTGACCAAAACAAAAAGAAAAGAGTCGCAGAAAAAAAGGGGGAATAAACTTTTGAATCCTTTTAATCCACTAATTCAATTACTGGTCTCGAGAATAAGCGACCAAACGATGTCATTCAGGTCAAAACAATAGAATTGAGGGTGATTATGACAGATGTAATCATTAATTTAATGAAGAAAAACTTTAAATATGTAGGAACCAATTTATACATCATTTACAGCTACCATCTCATCTTCGATTCCTCCACCTCCGGCTCTTCCCTTAGGAGCATCTTCGTCGCTCTCATCTCCAGCGTCTCCTTCTTCGTCCACATCAAATGGACTGCTCGCTCCTAGTAATCGCGACAAGCCTTTTCGGAATAAATCACTGACCTTCTTCATATTCTTTTTCGCGGCATTTGAGCCTCGTACAAAGTTTCGTTTCATTTGATCTTCAAGTCTTTCTTCATCTAAGGGGGTTGAGCTAAAGATATCACCATCACGCAACATCCAAGCAGGTGGCCATATAGGTTGACATTCACATCGATAGTTCGATAAAACAGACAAGCGGAACTTTCCCTCCATTCCAGAAAGATAAGGGGCAACTAAGACCAGATAATCACCTGGCAAGATATTACTTGCGTAAAGGTGCAAAGTTTTCTCATATTGTGCATCGCCGGTAGAAAAGATAATGTCATCTTTCTCAATTGTTGTTAAACGATGAGGAATGGTACCATGTGGATTGCGAATAACATAAATAGCAAATGGGATGACCGCGTTCTCGATCATCTGCTTGTTATTTCCTTTCTTTCCTGTTAACTCGACTGATTGTTCAAACTTTCCCTCATACTGAGTGACAGATATTTTCAAGTCTGTTGGGCGATAAATAGTCAGAGAATAGTAAGGATTGTTTTCCAGCTGGCAATTAGGATTATGCTTTGATGGCAAACCACCTGAAGAATTCAGTTGGGCGTAAACTTTCTTCCTGTTCATCAACTCCTCGTTACTCTCAAACTTCTCTTTTTTCTGTACTCCATCGTCCGCGTCAATATTTGCCTCATCTTTTGCTGCATCAGCGAAGAACTGATGCATTAATTCCATTTGCTCGATCATAGCCTCGTTTGATTGTTTCCACAAACCGTTTAGCTTCGTTTCATGCCATTTAGTTGGGTTGTAATATTTGCACACATACAGAAAGCGAAATATATTTAAAAAGTCGTCGAAGGACATGTAGAAAGTATTGTGGTCGTGGTAACGATAGCTTGGAGCAGCTTCATCTCCTACATTACCGCTGTCGCTTACTGTAATTTCAGTGTTGCCGTAGTAATTACATTTATGCTTTAACCTCTTCGTCCAAAGAGGCGAATTGGCAGACCAATCCCCTTTCCAGCTATCATGATCACCTGGCGGATTTCGGAGCTTTACTAATTGATGCTGATCAACTTGAATAACGTCATAAACAGTATATGAGGTATTGAAATTAATTCCCATGTCCAAAATCTCTTTATCAACAAACTCCGATGATCCAGTGCCTGCACCAAGGATATAACCATTTCCCTTGTATTTTAAGAGACGATCCCAAAGGTTGGCTTTATTAATGCCTCGGGAATAGACCGATAATGGTATACACTCTGCCTCACATCCTGTTAAATCCTCTAACGCATGATGTACATAGCCTTGAGTTATGTTGGAGTATGAACCATAATACTTCGCATATGCTTTCTCAATCAAAGGCAACCACAATCCTCGACACTCGCGCAGATGAGCACAAGCCATACCGCGATTCTCGTTCGTCCATTGTTCCTTTCTCCTCATTGGGAGTAGATCATCTATAAGGATAGGTATCCATTCACTGTTGCGAAATAGTTGGATACCATAAACTCCAACTTCGGTCTCGTACGTTTGCTCGCCATCGTTGATTGATGGGTGTGTGATAAAGATTCGACGGATCTGCTCGTTAATATAGCCATGACCTAATTGGCCAGCAGCTAATATCATTGATACTGCTGATAATAGCCAAGTATCACTGTATACTCCCTCGCAAATATCGTCAGGATGCGTACCACCTTCGAAAAGATCAATATTCTCGACAATCCCTGGAGCACATCTCCAGCCGAGTACTAAGCTTGTTGCCTCATTATCACCCAAGCTTGTCTCATTGGGAGGGAACTCACTATCAACAAATTGATAATTGCGACCATATTCACCAGTATGAATATCTCTTTGTGCTGTTTCACAGTCATGAATATAATTTTGAGCGTAAGTTGAGTACTCATCTAAGACGTTTAGACATTGTGACCGAAACTTTTCATACAACTCCGTATCTTTCAACTCAACGAAGCAATTCAAATCGTTGACCCATAACTCCTTTTTCAATAGGAACTTATTTTTTTCGTACCCATTTAAGGAATCTTGAAACTGTTGGATTTTATTGAACCGAATTTCTTTAATTTCTAATGAAATGTGTTGCATGTACTGAACATGGTGGAAAAGACGTTGTTTTTTCACATCTTGAGATTTCATTAATTCTTCATAATCAGATTGATCAATTAATTCGTCTCTTTCCTTTTGCTCAAGATTAAAAGCGTTTTTCAGGAGATGGAACCGATCTTGCTCATCTTTAGATAGAGTTGACAACCAAATTGCTACCAGTGGAATGTTTATTGATGCATAAGAGGTACTAGAAAAGATATCCTGTCCGTTTCCCACATTAACAAAGTTAAAGATACGAAAAGACGATTTACTTACCCGAGGCGGGGTGATTCCATTGGAAGCAAGGCGAAATCTATTTTCTCGAAGAAACTTTTGGAAAAGAACTTGCTCGCGCTGGAGCTTACTGTCTGCAGAAATCAGGAGCATTAACAAGAAATGAATGGCACATCTTGTCTCCTCTTTATAAGTAAAGTCTAAAGCTTTATCAATCTCTGTTACTCTGGTCAAAATGGAAGGGTAATCAATGTAGTCCGCCAAGGGAACTAAACGTTTATCGTTACCAAATTCGTCGTATTGTTCGGTCCATTTTGGATATAACCACTCAAATTGGCCCATTCCCTTGAAAGACTTCAACATTCTCAAAAGTTGACCTTCCACACCAAGGAAGCCAAACGATCCTCTTCCTGTGAAAAATAGCTCAACACCCATATCCTTCACAGTGAAAGGCGCTTGACCGTGCTTTTTCCATCCATGATGGTGATTCACAGGTAACAGTTCATAAAGATTTCTCATGAAATCTTTTCCTGCTTTGACTGCTTCTTTTACCATCTGTTGATACCAAGGTAGTTCATATTCATCTTCTTCCTCAACTGCTTCACGGGCTTCAGTAATTTTCGTTCGATCTTCCTTAACATATTTTAAAGAGCGAAGATCAGCCATAATAGCAATAGAATTTTCAAAGCAGGTCTTTTCAATCAGCTTTTGATAGATTGTTTTAGTATTCTGAATTTTATCTGCATCATCTTCAAGAATTTCAGGAGGAACATCCATCTGAAAGTCTCTCATTTCGAAATTTACTGGCTCCCGACGTTCTTGAAACTTCTCCTTCGCAAAGTTAGCAGTTTCAATTATGTTTTCTGGAGTAAGTAATGCATTCGATTTTGCGAGTTCTCTTGGAATGTAAGAGGAACATAAAGCACCTATTGAAGCGAGAAAGAGTAAAAATCCACAAGCGAGCGTGACACCAATATTGATAGGAGAGTAAAAGATAGTAAGTAGAGCACCCCAAATCACTCCAAGTAACAAGACAACAAGACAGTTCTTTGCCAATTCGCTTTCATCACAAATATCTTGATTAAGCGTATGATACGAGTAAACAGGAAGGACATAAGGGGAATAATAGAACAAGGTCCCTTTCTCTAACACACTTAATCGAGCGATGATTTTCATGACATACTTAAAAGCAATAGCAAATATGAAAACACTTATTGGAAAGATTGGATTTGCCGAACGGAACACCGCTGTCGCAAAGCTGAGAAAAATAGTGAGATTTATTATGATATTCGCCAACAGTCGTAATTCGGGCGAGAGGAAATAATCGTTTCGCGCCCAATCTTTGATATATAAATAAGCAATCCCTGCAATAATCATAGACAACGTAAATAGTAATCCTACGACTAGATTAATCCATAAATATAGTTGCCAGTTCAACATGACCATCATCACCATTATCGAGGGAAAAGTTTGGAGAAATTTTAACGCTTCACCGAACGAAATCTGTCCATCTTCGTTAGCGTCAATTACCGCGAGTTTAAATCCCGAATCAAACCATTTAATTGTATTAAATATAATATATAAGAAGATTGGGAAATAAATCAAGAAATCTAAAACCCAAATAGAATCTAAAACCGAATACTCTGTGGAATACAAAGAATCGAATAAGAAGGTTAAGCAAAAGAGAATGTGAACAAAGAATCCGAATTTCATTAGAAGAATTGAAGTGGGGTCAAACTGGTAAATTTGGAAATATTTATAAATGGGTATTCCAAAGAAGAGCACAAGCCACAGGGAAATCCAGACAATAAAACCTAATATTAGAGGAGCGCAGACAGCGGACAAAGAAATACCAAATAACATAATTAAAGCGAGAGCGAGAAACCACGTGTACAAAATTGTTGACTCTTTCGGGTTCAAATAACCCCTCCAAAATGCATCCCAAAAGTCTAATTTCGCAATCTCAGATTCATCCAACTCATAATCCTCTTCAAAAGTAGGAACTGTAGTCAATGTATTATCTTTTTCATTTTCCTCGCCATTTTTACTTTTCTTCACTTTAATCACAGCGATAGATGAAGAATTATTCTTTTTCTTCCCCTCTGATTCACTTTCCTCAACGTCTTCATTCTCGTCTTCTTCATCGCTATCCATTCCACGTCTCCTTTCTTGCAATGAAATGACTTTATTGTTTTCCAGATCATCATCTTCATCGCCTTCATCCTCATCATCTGCTTTCTTCCCTTCGTCCAATTTAACTTGATACTTCGAAGGATAGATCTTACTTCCTGATAAATAGCTAGAGGCTTGTTGAAAGAGTTGAGAGATTTGCTGAAAGTATTTATTCTTTTTCAAAAAGATTCTGATTTGGCGAATCCACGAAGTATTTTTCTTTTTACTACTTCCATTCAGTTCTTTTGCTTTAAAGGATGTGGCATCACGTTGACGCTTAGATTGGCCACTTATCAATCCTACTTCCTCATTTGCTTCAAATTGGGCCCAAGGATCATCCAAATCGATTACATCGTTCTTATTTCCAAATTGATCTTTTTCCTTTGCATTGTCTCGACCACGAAGATCAGCAATTAACGGGACATTATTTGAATTATTGTTACTGCTGTTATTAGCTTCTGGCATTTTGATAGTCATATTTTGGCGCTTCCTTCTCAAGACACTTTTCAACGGGAGCGGAGGCATTTTAATTTCTTTGACAGCGCCATCCTTATCAGTGTTACCAATGGGTTTTAACGGGGGGAGAGTAAATCCTTTAAGAATACGATCCCCTTCGCGATTGCCGTCTTTCTTAATTTCTGGAGATGATGAATCCAACTGAGATTCGGGTTCTTCTTCTTCAAGATCTACCTCAATTAATGCATTTTGTGGTTTTTTAGCGTTAGCTTCAGCTTGAGTCAGATTCTCCATCATATCAAACGCCATCTCTAAATCACCACCATCCTCTTTGTTCCCATGTATGAGCATTGTCTTTTTCATAGAGCTTGAAAAGTTTTGCATCGAAGTCAAAGTAGAGGCTGTTGCAAGGGCCCAAAAGGAAGAAGTATCTTCTCCTTTGGGCCTTGGCCATTTGATCAAATCGTAGTCATTTTTAACCCATATTTTGAGGCAGTATCCTAGGCAAAAAAAGATTGCAGGCAAGAAGATACATCCTACTAAAATTGCATTGGCTTTGGTAATAGAGTAAAGGAGCATTCCTGACAGTAAGATCGAAAATTCGGTAGAAATAGCCAAGACGAATGGTAGCTTTATTTGTCTTCGAAAAAGGTAAGCCTCTCTTGCCCAACCTCTTAAGAGTCCATGATGCTCAAGTTCGAATGCTCTCGCCGTCGCCATTCCTAATCCGGCGATCAAAGTTACCAAGAAAGCAATAATTCCAAAGATATATATACGCCATCCGTGCATCCCTAGCACTGTTAGACTTGGAACGTCCAAGACACTCTCATCTGTTCCTGAATTAGGTAAAAATGCACTCACGATTAGGACTCCCAGAAAACAAAGCGTCAGCAAGCCTAAACAAAAGCCCGGACCACCGGAAATATCATGAGTTTTTAATGATTCTCGAATCGCACTTTGATAATCTCCTCCTCCAAAAACCATTTCACCAGCCTTCCGTCGAGATAACTTTGGTAGATAAGAGTTAATCATCTCATAAATAAGAGTAATGGAATAAATGGTGTAACACGCCGAATAATTTAAAATCCATAATGACTGAGGAGACCCGCAAATAAAAACTCTCCCAAGAACTAAAAGCACAACTTTAAAGCCAGGGGACCAGTCAGTGTCGCCCTTCGACATACTCAAGTGAATACCGTCTAAAAGAATTAGTGCCCAAATATTCAAGAACGCTAAAGAGGGAGATTGCGTCGAACCAATCGCAAACATTAAGTAGACGAAGAGAATAAACAACGATGAACCATACAGCTTTCTCTCTTCAGTTAAAAGATCAAGATTTTCTTCAGTCTCAATAGCTTTCGTAGTGAACTTAGAGGACTCTGTTTGTGTCACCTTATGTGTTTCACTATGATAGGATTCAGCTGGCTCGTGAAGCACCGTTGAAAATTTGAAAGAGGGAACTTTCGGATTGATTGAGTAAGTTTCACCCAAAAGAGCGTGGAGGATTCGATTGATTTTCGTATCGTTATTTCTTCCTGTCGCCGATAAGGAGGGAGTTTTTTGCTTCAACATATGGACAGCCTCGGAGATTTTTGAAACTACAAGGGACATATAAACTTGATGAGATCGATCATTCTTGAAAATTAGTAGCAGTGTTGGAATGCAGTTTAAAGTTGCAAAAATTAAGGATAATCCAACGAAATTAACGCTTGAACCGAGCTGTAACACAACAGGGTCAAGGAACAACGAAATTAATAAAAACAGTAAGAAAAAAGAAACTGCCATCAAGACAGCAGTCAAAGAGAGTGATGATAGTCGCCAGTTATTCTTCTCCCATAAACGATAGCCAAAATAGCCAAGCAGTGCCCCCCAGCCAACAAACGTAAGACCAACCCCGAGAGCCCGTGGTCTCACTGTTATTGCGCAACTCATGCCCCACGCAATAAATAAAAAGAAAGGGAGGGTTAAGCACGTATAAATAGCAATTAATCCATGAAATAAATGAGCTCTAAATTCGATATTGCAGGGTGATTGATTTTTATTCATAAACAATGTAGCTAGAAGATTACGATCTTTTCCTGTTAATACTCGACTAACAAGATAACTTGATAAACGATCTACTCGATAATCAATTTTTTTTAAGAAATTAAATACCAGAAAGGTGAACCATAAACAGATCAGCCCATATGAGCCAAATAGAGCTAGGAACTGTGCAGCATCATAAGACAAGACTAAGTCATCTCCTCGTGGAGCGTCAACATTTGGAATCGCTAAGATAATGTACATGTAGCTATAGAGAGCTTGGTTTAACGCCGAGTTTGTATCATAGCCGGGGAGAGTATTTGTTCGAAAGGCAATCGGATCTGACTCGACTCCGCCCCATTGATTCTTCGTCGTGGCAGGGACAGATTTATAATAGCAAGCAAAAGCATTCCCTGATCCACTTAAGGTGACTTTTCGAGAAGTTGTATATAGTGATGAGTATTCTGATGTGATCCAAGAAGGAACACCATTCCCGTTATCACCTTCATATCGACAAACGTAAAGAGTTGCAGCAAAATTGAGGCCTGCATAAAATTTAATTGCACCTGACGCGCCATAACTTTTTTCTGAGTTTCTAATTCGCCACATCAGCGCTCCTTTCAGATTACGAAAGCTTGTTTGAGTCGTATCGATTGCATTTGTCGATCCAATAAAAGGGAGACCGTAATTGTAAGTGTAAGTCCAAAGTGCTTGAGCAGTTTGTTTTCCAGCAACTGATAAGACTGGGGTTGAAGCTAAAGCATTTGAATAAGAATACTCCACATCCATTTGAAAGGGAACAATAGTCGTGGTGATGTAAATACATGAACCTGAGTTGCAAGTTTTATCGGTAGCAAAGCTGATCCAACCTTCTTCCTTACAGATCTTTCTTGTTGGCATCTGCCAGGCGGAATCATCTGCTTTACAACGAAACGGATCACTATCACAAGAGCTGACTGTACTATCATTTCCGTAGAAATAACTGCAAAAAGGCACATTAAACGTGGTTGAGGCCACTAACTTATCAGAAAATAAGACACCAGAATAGGCATTCCACAATTCTACAGTAAGAATGGTTCCGGATCCTAGAAAGCCGAGACTTAAATCTTGTTGCCAATTTGGCTTTGTTGATGATGGTACAGAACGTGTTCTTGAGCTTATTGATCCAACACTAAATCGAACATAAGGATTCTCTAATTTCGATGTTGGAGGTGACGCATCTTCGTTGGGGAGGTTTTTCCCGTATTGAACTGTGATTGTTAGGTTACCACCCATTGACATTAGTTGCACTCCTTGATCTGGACAAGCTGCAGTTGCAGCAGAATAGCTTCCACCTTGGCATGTAAATGCCAGAATATAAGAAAAATTAATTGAATAAAAGATTAACACTAAAGTTAGACCAAGGTTCATCATCACTTCGCTTTTTAAAATTATTTCCTCGGAAAAGAAACGGCAGGGCAAGGGGCCAGTTGGCCACGCCTTTTGCCCTTCAACCACCCAAATCCCTAAATTCATACGAAATGGAACTGTTCAGAGCCTCACCCTGGAATTAGAAATTGCTTTCTTTCCATCGAGAGTGATTACCATCAGGTCTTTTTGCTCGAAATGGTAATATGGCGAATAATTACAGTAATTTATTCACGACAAATAATCATCACAAAAATTACCGTCTTACTGAATAAAAGTGATGTCCTTGGTTATATGTCTTGTCTTGTGCACCACATTAGAAGCTTTCGAAAAGTTCTCTTCTGTTTCTATCTGGATTTAGATCCACAGATATCTACTTCAAAAATTTGGTTAAAACAAATCGTGATTTTCCCTTTTAATCGCAGTGTTCTTAACAAAATAGCTAGTTCCACGCATTTAACACCAATACAGTGCGCACTTCGCTATAAACTACCACTATTTAAACGTCAGCTGTGAACTTGGAAACTTTCGCTCGACCTCTTCCGGGTCGTTGTGGCTTTGAATGAACTACATTAGCAGCTGATGAAGAAGTCGTTGAAGTTTCAGATTGCGACGTGCAATAAAGCTCAGCACGAAGAACTTCATCCAATTCATCAATCTCTCGGACTTCGAAGTTTCTAAATAGTTAAAATTAAAGGAGTACCTACGGATTCAGAAGCTTACTTGTCAAAATTGAGTCCAGCCACGGCAGCGGCTGCAGTAACCGAAGCCTGCAAGACAAAGCAGTTAATAATGCGTGGTTTTAGGAGGTATCAACTTACCTTTGAAGAAGACATTGTCATTTTCATTCTAACAGGAACGTTTTCTGGACACGAGAAAACGAAAAATCTGAACGACGTGCCGTCTGGTTTCGTGAACTTTCCAAAGATAAAGCTTGCAACATCAGGATTCATGTGTTGCTTCACTTCTTCTTCATTTACTGTTTTCGCACTTAATAGCTGAACAACTTCATTCGCGACAGTCACATCAATCCAGTTATAAGTACCCGCTTTGAAATCATTTAGCTTTTCTGTGACCTCCTCGCTTAGAGCAAAAGGAATTACACCAAGAGCAGTTGCTTTGACATCTCCACTCTCTTTTTGGGTTAAAGCCTACTCAAAAGTAACAAAAACAAGCAAACGGTGGTTGAATCTTACCTTTTCCTCGAGAACCAATCGCTCAGTCTCTGTGAGGAGATCAGCATCAAAGTCTTTTCGCAAAGAGTTCTGATAAGCTTCCCATAAAATATCAGACAGTTGATTGGCTCCATATTCAGACTTAAAGTAGCCTAATCCTAAGCTAAACTTTAGATCTTCCCGAGAGCTAGAATACAACATTTTATCTCGAACCCGACAGCCATCAGGAACCCAGGCCAATAATAACCACGACAAACTGACATGATCTTCATCTGTTAAGCAAAATACAGCAAAGCATGCCTCAGTTTCACTGAGTGAATTGCGGAGGGCATCGTCGAAATCTTGGGAGACTGACGCTTCTTTCTGTATTACTTGTTCAAGTAGCATCTCCTCACCTTGAATACGAACTTTGAGAACTCGAACATTTCTACTTTCTTGAGCGGCAAAAAAGGCGTCACAGACCTCTTGAGAAACGTGTAAATTAGCACGAGCCATATTACAAAGCGTTCGTAAAGATTTGGAACAAAGGCAGCGTATAATATAGCAAAGAATCGAAAGTTATTTTACACTTTTCAAATTTAGCCACAACCCGATTCTGTTGGCTCATAAGGAATCGACTCGATTTCACCATTTCCTTTATTTCTTCGCCATCGCTGCTCCTTGGGATCAAAGCCTCTTTCCTTGGACTGATAAACTGCCCAAGATGGAGTTTTAGCTCTATAATCAACACTACCGAAGACATTCTTTCCGTTTGAGTCGTAATAGGACTTGACTAATTCTTGAAATTTAGGGTAATCAATCCAGGTATACCAGTCTTCATCAACTTTGAATTTATCTTCCCGAGCGATTAAAATACAGCAGGAGTGTTCATGCTCTGTCGCGATAGAATAGGAAACTCCACACACATTTCTTTGCTTAATTTGTTTGCAAATTTCTTCCGCATACGAACAAACTTCTTGATGCCATGGAACATTTTCCATAGTAAGAGACGATGCATCTGATTTTCCACAGTATGTTACTCCTTTAATTTCAATAAAATCTAATACATAGATGAGAATTTTAAACGATCTAAAATTCAAAAACTTTACCTGGCGTTCCAGTCTCAATCAGTTGCACATAGCTTTCAACTTCGTTCATATTCCATGACTTAACAAGAGTCATTCGATAAACTGTTCGAATCGGCTTAGACTTCAAAGCCTGTAGCGAACCAATAAATCTTTCCCAATAATCTTTGAACAACGGCCGATCAATCGCTTTTAATGAATCTTTTGTGGATGCATCAACGGAGACATACAACTGTGTTACTGGTTCCAATTGCTCAATTCGGTCTGGGAATTGTGCATTCGTGACCAAGAAAGAACTGATTTGGCGTTTATGAAGTTCTCTAATCATCTCATTGATTCTTGGATACATTATAGGTTCCCCAACAAGGGAAAGGGCACAATGTTTCACAGTATGAGCTTCTTCCAATCGCTTTGGTTGAGCTCCGGGAACTCCTTTGAGTTGATGAACCATATTAACATGTAAGCGGACAGCTTCCTCCACGATCATCGAGGGATCATCTTCCTTCCATCTCCATTCGGTTCCAACAGGATTTTTATGATGTCTCCAACAAAAAACACATTTGTTTGCACACGCTAAACTTGGAGTTGCTTCCATACATTGATAAGAAGTAATTCCATAGAAACTATGCTTGTAACATCCTCCGCGGCCTCGAAGTTGATTCTTTGTCCATCGACAAAGTTTCACAGCCGAGTGAGTACCAATGATTTTGTAACCTTCTTTTGTAAGTGCCTTACGCTGAAGTTGAGTAACCATTTCCCGTCGTACGTTGTCATCACGAACTAAATTGCTTTTCATTTGATTGATGGCAGGTCCAATTTCCTCCAAATCCAAAATTGTGGAGTGATCATCAACGAAACTATTGTTAATTAAATCTTCCTCATCTTCTTCAACCTCTTGATCTGAATCAAGATCATTCTTGCAGCAAGCGGATTCAGTCTGTTTTTCATCATTATTGGAGCAGCAACCATTATCCTTGCTCGTAGAAGGTTTAGGCGACTTTCCTTTATTACCGAAGGATTTGCTTGGACGGCTTTCGCGCTGCGTTCCAATGGATTGCAATGGACTTATTTGCTCGAGCTTTTTCACAATATTGGAATTCCATTTATAGAAAGTTTGTTCCAAATTAGTTTGATCATCTCCGACAGTTAAATCCTCGATCCTTTCCCCTCCTAATTTCTCGAGTTGCAAATCAATATCCATCGCCTATTTCAAAAGAATGACATTTAAGAAGGGAGGTGATGAGAAGATGACAAAATCTTACAACTTTACAGTAATTTTTACCATAAAGGGCACCACCAAGGCCAAAAACGGCATATTTTACTCGAGACAGGTGATCTTTGCTCACTCTAAAATCAAATGCCCTATCTTCTAAATCACTGAAAAACAAGCGGGCAGAAAGTGGCGCAATTCCTCCTTCATAGGTTGAACAAATGAACAGAACAATATCCTCGGTATTGAGCTTATCCTCTGAGTAATCCTTTAAGTCACTAATTCGAACATTCAAGTCACATCTTCGAATAATATGGTGATAGAGGGTATTCGCAAATTTCCTTGAAGTGCCTGTTGTCGTCGCATAAACGATAAGAACAGAACGAGAACTATTTTGAACTCGGTTTGACGTTGAAGGTGATTGTATCAAGCGTTTACGTTTTCTGCTATATTCTAGCAACAGTAAGGAAATAAAAGTAATCCCAACAAATGTTAAAGCTGCTGAGATTTGAGTGCGAGTTGTCATGATTATCGGTTTTTGAGTCTCACTCCTAAAATCCAATCAATAATTCCCCTTCATTAATAAAAGAAATGGAGTTTTTAATTTATCGAGATTTCGGTTGAAACGCTCCAAGTTTGGATATGTTTGGATATGGTGGGAAGTGGGAAAATGTTGACAAGAGATCCATCGAGCGGCAAGTATTCTTTCTCATCACCAACTCCAAGTACTCGTACATCTACAAGAAGCAGCCATACGAGAAGTAGTCTGACGAGACCATTTGCACTTGATGATGAAGGCACGGAAATCACAGATTTTAGTAGATTGTCCACAGCGAGTCGAGGGTTCAGGGATGGTGGTCCCAAAGAGGCAAGATTAAAGCGTGTAGCTTTCTTATCAAAAGCCAAAGAGGTTGATCATTTATACCCAGTGAAAGTTGAGAATATAAGAAGCAATGTTGATGAGGAATCGCTCGCCAGTACTTTCTCAGAGTTCGGAGATGTCGGCGATGTTTACATCCCCAAGGATTCCAGGAATAGACCAATATCAAATTTTGCTATTATTCGCTATAAAAGTCCTGAAGCGCAAGAGCGTGCTTTATCTGCTTCTCCACCATTATCTCGCTCTTCTTCATCATCTAAGGATATTAGCTTGTCTGTTAGTCCTGTTCGACCACAGCGATCTTATTTTTCTCGGGGAACCGGATATCATGGTATATGTAATACTCCAGTCGAGGATGGCACTTATGATCGTCGCCCGGTTACTGTTCAGCAGGATATTTCCTTAGAATCATGTCGATCTCGGAGTGGTTATCCATGGGGCAGTGTTCGAGAGTTGAAATTTCTTGCACCACATCCCCCAAAAGATTCAACCTTTTCCTATTCGATTAGAATTGATGATGTACCTCGAAATATCACGTAAGTTTGCCTGCTGAAACTTAATTACAATAAAACGAGTTTTGTAGAGAGTCGCAAATCAGAAGCTACTTCGAAAAATACGGCACTGTGGTGGATGTAAGTTGCCCAAAGCCGTTAGTTGTAACACAACAAACAAAGGATCCAAACTGTGGTCATGGGTTTGTTCGATTTTCGGATCCTCGAGATCGACACGCAGCTATTCGTGATATTCAAAATGGGAAAGTTGTATTCGATGGGCAGGTTCTCAAAGGAAAGGAATTGTTGCCCTCATTCTGGCCTACTGAGCAAACTCGACGTTATTATTAACTATCGATATGTGTGTCTTTCTGTTCAGAGTGAGTATTTTGTTTGTTTGTTTTCGTGTCTTTTGTAAAATAGCGTTGCTAAAATCACGCATGTGTCAACTATTAATTGTTTTTTGTTTTTTTTGTTTCTGTCGACGTACTAGTACTTGAATGTGTGTTGTCTCATGGAGCAATATTGATTTCCTTAACAGTGTTTCGTACTTAGAGCGAGTTGAAACTTTTCGTAATTAATCAACTTGAAACATAATTCGAAGAAGTACACAAAGACAAAGAAAATTCATCATTCCTTTGACTAACTGCAAAGAAACTTGAATCATGAAGACTATTAAATCTATCAAATGTAAAGTTATGAACATAATGATAATCCTCACTGCGGGGTGCTTAACAAAATCGTGGCGCCTCTCATCTCAGGAACTTAAGTTGTGCAAGCGGAAATGAAAGGATCGAAATGCTAACTCGCACTAGAAATCAATTAGACAGTAAAAGAGGCATAAACGAATAAGAACACAACACCTAGAGCTACAATTACACCAAACCAATGAACGATTTTTCCAGCAGTGACACTGGTCAAAGCGGAGCAAAAACAAGTCAAACAAGAGGACCAATTTGACGATTTCCGAGTTTTTCGATTTCTATCATCAAACTTTTTCTCATTTATGCCGGTTTCAATATCTTCTCCGATGCTTGGCAAAGCTGTTAAATTTGCGGAGGACAGAAACTCCGTACAACTTAAACGACTTCGGGTCATCTGGACACATTCAGTGGTCCCTTCAACCATATCTTGCACGCCTCTAGAAGTATTCAAAAACGGTTCGGCAACAATTTTAATAAAATAATAATTGCAACATAAAACAGAGAGAATATTTCGTCCAGCCCCTTCAGGATTCTCCAAATGGTGCTTTAAATATGCAGGATCCTTATGCTTTTGTATCGCATCCTAAAGAAACGTAAAATAAAAGAGGAAGTAAAGGACAGGCCCAAGCAAACATATTACCTTGTAGTTTTCTAGCATCTGCTGTAAGATTATACTTCTTTCATATTTTGCCGCCTTTTCACGTGCGGTTTTTGCCATCTGTTTTCGGAGACGTTCATCTAATACCAATTTTCTTGTTGCCTCATAAAAAGCTTCAAGATCACCAGCAGGGCAAGTCAAACCATTGATACCATTTTCAACAAGATGTTCACCACATTTTCTCTCAACAATACTTGGACATCCACTACTTAATGCTTCTAAGGTAACATTGCCAAAAGTCTCAACATCACTAGGGAAGAGCAAAATATCGGAGGACGCGTAAGCTTCGCCAAGTGCCGTCCCAGATAACCATCCGCAACATGTAACGTTCTTTAACGTCGAAAAATTTCTTTCGAACGTTCCTGAACCGACAACTAACGGCTTCACGGGTAAACCTTCGTCTTGAAGTCTTTTCACGACCTCGAACCAAATCTCGGGCCGCTTTTCAGGGACAATTCTACTAACCCACAAAACAACTACATCGCTCTCGTTAATGCCTTTGGCGCTCCTAAAAGATTGCGACCTTCGATCAGGAGTAAAAATAGACATATCTACCCCTCTCCCCCACTCTTTCAACTCTGTTGCTGTGCCGTAACCCCAATCTTCTCTCATTTTCTTCAGCATCTAATAAGGAAAGCAACATGTTTATTGAAAGGCAGGAATCAAACAGAAATACTTACATATGGTGTCGGTACGTAAATGGTTGGGATTTGTTCGAAGAATCCTCGAAGATAACGATTCAATCCAGGTCCCAAAATCCATTCCAAAAAATAATATTTCAAATATTCAGTATAGTTCGAATGCCAAGTCCCCACATAAGCAATTTTATTGCTTTGACACCACCGAATTCCATCTAAAGCAACAAAATCCGGGACAGTGAAATGCACAATATTCGGATTAAATTTCTCAATTTCATTCAAAGTACTCTCATCTAAGCCAACACCAAATGAATAGTCTCCGGCATGATTGAAAGGAATCTTAATGCCAGGAACAACAATAACGTTTTGAAGTTGAGCAGGATCAATGTTTTCTGGAACTGTACTAACAATCTTCACTGTCGCACCTCTTGACCTCATATGCGACTCTAATCGTCGAATTGTTAAAGTAACACCATCTAAGACAAAGTAAGTGGCTGTAAAGATTAAAATTCTTAATTCTGAATCTTTCAAGCGATCCATTTTTTGTAACATTCCTAAGCCCAACTCCGTTCGATCAGATTGTCGAATGAGATTCGATTGAGTATGAAAGTTTGTTGATGTATTCATTTGACCAAAGGAATCTAGTTTTCTTGTCAGTGAAATAGGATCGGAGAGGAAGTGCAAATCCAAAGAAACTGTATTGACTGGAAAGACCGAGTTTTATGAAACTCAATATAATCAAAACCTTACTTTAGCTTGTGAACCAAAAAGGAAGAAAAACAAATAAAAAAAAGTATGTAGAAAGCAGGCTTTCGAAATTCAGGTAATGGAAGATGATTCTTTGAATTCTCGTAGAAATGCATCCCCCAACACAGCTTTGGCAAAAAATTTTGAAACTAATTCCAACGTCTACAAACACAAATGTTCTACCAACTAAGTACTATGAAGTTAAATTTTTATTTTCTGGTAACTATATATGAGAGTCCTCTACTTTCACAAACTTGTGATTCGAACAAAGAATTAGAACTTAGATTTGTTCGCTGGAATATTTGGCCTAATGGATCCGCTGACAAAAGATGGGCGAAGATCGGAGCTGTTAGCAATGCCCACATTGTGAGAAAGTGAATAGCGACTTGACAAAGACTCTCTTAAGGACTTATTAATCTCATGGTTAACCATATTTACTGAAGATCTGCGTGTCTTTGTTCGGGAAAGTGATTCTCTGTCCTTTGAGGTAATACGTTCAACTCCACCATTGTGAGCGAGAGCCCAGTCAGTCAAGCGATTAGTGGACATCGAGGCACGACTAAAGTCTTCCTCACGAGTTGTACCACCACCAAGATCTGCACCTTCAGCTTCCACATCATGCCCGTGACCTTTGGCTGGCTTTTCTGACACAGATCCACTTTCCACAACTTCAGGAAGAACATCAGTATTCTCTTCAAAAAATTTGAAAAGTGCAACTTTTAAAGTGTCTAATACAATCAAACCAAGAATATCCCAGGCCCAAATCAGTACAATATCAACGAAATGTAAACCACCAAAATCTTGAGACAATCCCGCCATGAGGGAAGCAACGAGGCACCCGCACAGTACAGAGACAAAGAGAGGGAGGGAGGGTGGTAAAGAAGTAACAATGAAGCTTGGCGCACGAGTGACAAAAATTAATAACTCAGCTGAAATAAACATTTGCAACCAAATAGCAGCTTGAGTGTGATTGTCACAATTGTCAATTACATAGTTGTAATCAAAAATGCCACTAGGGTTGGCTCCATACGCAAATACCATAGAGAAAACGGTTTCGAGGGCACCCAGACCGGCAGACATAGTTAAGATCTTGACAACATCTGGTTTCTCTGGGATAGAACTTGCTTGTTGACTATCATATGCAATTGGCAACATAGTAAGATCGTTAAACAAGGCCAGCAAGATCACGAAGGTTGGATTAATAGCACAGTTGGAGATAAAAATTAAGAGCGTCAAGACAATGACAATCTGAATAGTCGCAGCGAAACGATAAGTTACGTAAGCTCTCAATTTGCGGAAAATTCTACGACTCTCAACCACGGCACTAGTTCAGGAAGAGTTAAGAAACAAAGTCAAAACAAAAACAATAATACCTGTAAATTGCAGAGAGACCAGGACTTGTTAAGATGATAGCAGCTGCATTCTTTGCGGCATCAGTGGCATCGTCAACTGCAATTCCACATTGGGCAGCGGACAAGGCAGGAGCGTCATTGACACCATCTCCGGTCATACCAACAACTTGATTATAAATATTTCGCAAAACCAAAACCACCTCACGCTTATCCTTTGGAAGGACTTGAGCAAATCCGTTCGCTTTGCGAACAAGCTCATTTCTCTCTTGGGTCCCGTCTCGAGTTGCTTCTCCAGGATGAATGTTGACACCCATTCCGATGAGTCTAGCAGTTTCCTTTGCGATGTTCAAATGGTCTCCAGTAATCATTTTAACTTCAATTCCAGCATTCACTAGGTTTTTAATAGTTTGGGCAGTGTCATGACGTGGAGGATCCAACATAGGAAGGATACCACAGTAGATGAAAGGACCGTCATTAATCTTGACGACAATACCAAGAGTTTTATATCCAGCCTTACTAAACTCAAAGTCAACTTTCTTAACTTCCGCTCTCAACTTATCAGCATCATGAACCTTCCATTGATCAGCAGCATCATCTACTCCACCATCGGCGGTATCAAGCACTTTATTCGGCAAACCTTTGGCAATTGTAATTTTACCAATCTTAGGATGTGTGTACTCATATAGCACACGTTTGTAAATGGGATTAAAACCGACATTGCGAACTTTGGTGTATTCTGCGCAAATAGCAAGACCGTTTGATCCAAAGACACGATCAAAGTGATTAATAACAGATCGATCAATGGCATCCTCCTTCTTATCTCTGCTGGAAGCAAGTGCAGCATACAAGGCAACATCTTGTTTTGTAAAGGTTCCGCAACACCAAACAGATTCGGCGTGAATCGAGATTTTCGCAGTTGTGAGCGTACCAGTCTTATCAGAACAAAGAACAGTCATCGAACTGATATCTTGCAGGGCAGGTAGCGAAGTGACAACCGAGTCATACTCTTTTGCCATTTTTCCGGCACCCAAAGCCATGGTCACTTGTAGGACAATGGGCAATGCAACAGGAATAGCAGCAATAATAATCGACAAGCAGGTTAACAAGTCATCATTAATACCTCCATCAAACTCGTCTTGGACTAAGCCTTGGATCAAAAAGATAGCCAAAACGTCAATCAAAGACAAAAGGATAATGATTTTCACTGCCAAAAGAACTCTTTGTTCGAATACAGAAATCTTAACCTCAGTCTTGTCCTTCATGATGTCTGCATTAGCACTACCAATTTCAGTATGAATACCAGTTTTACGGACAATACCATATGCCTCTCCAGCACGAATAGTAGAGGCGCATAAGATTAATTTACCGTACTCATCGGAGGGGTACTTGCGAGGTAAAGGTTCGCCCGTCAAAGCCGCAGTATCAACGGATAAAACATCGCCTTCTAACCACTCAATATCAGCTGGGACTTGGCAACCACCAATTAGAAGTACAACATCACCAGGAACCAATAATCTTGTGTTGATAAATTCTGCCTTGCCATCTCGTAGAGTCGCAATTTTCTGCTCCATCTTGTTGGTCAGCTCAGCCTAGAATGTCGATGTTAAAAAGATCCACACAGAGGAAAATTTCTTACCAAGCTTTCAGCAGCCTTCAGTTGCTCGTGAAAACTTAAAAAACCATTTGCCAAGAGCATACCCAAAATAATACCGAAGTCCGGGTAGTCTTGCACGGCAATAGCAATTACACATGCCAATTCAAGCATGTAAGGCATGGTTCCAGTGAATTGGATAAAAAGCAACCACCATAAACTGACTTTGATCTCTGGTAATTCGTTGAATCCCCACTGTTTGTAAAGTTCTTCAACTTGTTCGGTGGTTAAGCCATTTCTTTCCGCAGGATTAAATGACAAGTCCACCTTCTGCTTCGAGTGCAAAGGGTTCTCTCCGTCCTCGTGACCGCCCATGGTGATATCTCAAAAAAATTATTCGAACAAAAGACAAAACTATGCTAAAAGATTGTGTGAATGAATCTTTTGATCTTGGTGTGTGGATCCGAATATCTTCAAAAGCTCGAAAAGCCGAAAATCCGAAACTAAACTGCAATCGTTTCAGCGTTATTTTGAAAAATTTCAATTATCTGCAGAAACTTAAACTTTCAACTTCAAATGACACAATCCAATGGCTTCGAGTGATCTGATCGGATTGGCTTTCAAGTACTTCAATGAATCTGTCAACTTACGACACGATGAAGGGGCGAAGCAGGTTTTGCAAAAGCGTGAAGTTTCCAAAATCTGGAATGAACAGTGGCAGAATGAAAGAGACGAAGTGCATAACTGTCTCGGAATATTTGAAACCCAAAAGAATTACCTTCTTAACTTACTCGAGCATTTGCGAACCCGTTCAACATTTCTTCAAGAATCATGCCACATTCATCAAGAGTCATATGGAGTTTACTTGGCACACCAGCAGCACCATACAGATAACAGACTCAGCGATTTATTGCAGGAAATTCTAGGCGAATACTCCAAGCTCTTATTGAAGGCAAGAGACATTCAAGATCAAATATCAAGAGATTATTACCGTAAGGTTTTGGTTTGTACGTGGAAGTACCAGTTTGCGATGTCCGCAACTTTTTTATTTCGTTCTATGCTTCAAGAACGCCATAAAACGCAGCAATCCAGTCAACCTTCTTTCAAAATCACTCTAATAAACTTTGAGAGAGAGAAAGATCAGATGAAGTTGCTTCTGGACAGTTGTTCTGAACTTCGAAAGGAGTTCAGCAGTAACTACCCAATCATTGGAATAAAATGCAGGACGTCAAGATCATCACCCGACATAACTTTTATGACTGCAAATACATGCAATGAGTTAATTACAATTTTGCAGAAAATTAATGAACTTTCTCAACCTGAGAAAACTCAAGAGCAACATCTAGAAGGCTTTCTTTTAGTTCCCAATCACCTAATTCCATCCCCTTCTGTCGCTGTTTCATCCCATTTATGGAACGCCCAATTTAGATATTATTATAGCATTAACTATGAGGAAACATCTCTTCCTTTCGAACAATTCACTTTGTGTTATCATCAACAAAACACAACCAAGTACTTTAATCATCATATTTATTATTGCTTGGAGGAGTCTTTGAAATTAAGGCAGCAAGGAAAATGGAAAATTTCGGCTGATAATATTTCATTCGTCCTTGAAGTAAGCATCTTTATTCTCGTCCTTTTGAAGTAACCTTTTCGTACTAGGAAATCTATGCAAGTAGTCAAGATGAGGAGAAGTTAGACCTGGAAGTTCTTGAAAGAGAGCCTTTCATCTTTGACCAATTCATGTCGACTCATAGAGTTGCGGTTTCCTCGTCAAATATTAGTCCCGCATTGAAGCAATTTGTTTGTTTGTACCCTGATGTGGTCAGAGCACGATCTGCTTTCACCAATAATATCCTTCACTTCGCTCCAATTACCTCAAATTACTATCAACAATCTTGTAAGAACAAAGAAAAAGCAAGTACAAATGCTAAGAAACTTTGTCTCTTATTTTTTACTTACTGTCCCGAAATTATTCCTCGCAAGACTGCATCCTCTAGCACTTCCAATAATAATCTCTCCTCCATCCTGATAAACCACTTCATGCCTTCGCAGGAAAATTTGTTTTCTGCAGACCAGGAGTTTTCACTCGTTCCACCTGTCCCTATCCTACTTAAGGTGCAAGACCCTTTTTGCACTGGTCTTCAACCAACCATGGAAAAGGGGATCCTCAGGACTTTGTGTGCACTTGGCCTTGACCATCCCAGGTGTAGCGGAGTTACTGAAAAATTGAACACACAGAAGAAAAGGTTAAATCATACCTATTTCTATCTGCAAGATAAATCAAGTGAGCACTTTTATTTTATCCAAGCGATTCCGAAAAAGTTGGCTCTCACTATTCAAGAAGGAGGTGACATCGATTTAGAACAACGTTTTTACATCGAATCTATATTAAAGGAAGTTTCATTTGAGTGGCTATCCACAATTTTACCTTCATTTCAGAACCTTCCATCTCATTTGAAAGAACCTGTGGCCAACCGCATGGTTCGAGTTCAGCGATGCGAATGGCGATCATGTCTCTGTAATAGCATTGGAAGCAACTATACCACACATCATCTCTGTCAGTTCCATCAAATGTTGAAAGAATTTGTGGATAGTTGCATGGTCCACAGAGGAAATCAGAAAAACTCGACTAAGTTTATGCCAAAGATCGCTTTGAAGGAAATTTCTGTGGGACTGCAGTCAGAAATCAATGTAAATAAAAATCCATCACAAGCTGGAGCTTTGGCAATGAAGAGGGATTTAAAGATTTTAAGGAGTTCCTCGAGCTTGTTGTTAGAAATATGGGATGGTAAGTTGAAGAACACCATTCAAACTTTCATTCGAAAAACGGTGAATGAATTAAACCTTCGAGCTTTTATCGAACTCATTAATCAAAGCGCGGCATTCTCCACGAGCCACTTCCTTCCTGTACTAAATGGACGTGAAGCCTCGTCTAATCGTCAACAGTATTCTCATTCCTCCCCTCCTTGGATCGTATGGAAAGATAAAGAACGATTACAAAGGTCTGAGATACGTACTCATTTCTGCTAATTTAATATTTTCCATCCTTAGAACCTTGCAAGCATTGCAAAATAATATTGAAGTGCTATCTTCGATTCTCACCTCCGAGCGTTTTGTTACAAGAGAATTAAGATATTTCTTTGATCTCGGCTGTTTCCCAAATCAAGAAATTATTATCATCAAAAAAGAAATGAAGCAATTTAAGGATTACCAGCAAAAATTACTTCAAGACTCTGAAATTTCTTCTATAACTATGGCAGACGACCATGAACAAGGGACGAAAACCCCAACTAATCACTTAGATCCTCTGCAAATGATTCAATCAAACCATGAAATACTCTACCAAATTCTGATAGAGGAGAATAAACTCCTAGATCGTAAGCTAAATCTATTTTCACAGCGTCGTCAAGTAGAAGCAGAAGTAAAACAAGCTTATTTGAAGAAGATGATGAAGATGAAAGCAATGGAAGAGGCCGAATCCAAAGATCCAAATAGCTTCAAAAATCAATTCAGCCGCTAATAGTTCTACCATCTTCATCAATAGGTTTAAGACTGTAAAGAAAATAGTCTCTTCTTTTTCTCCTTCTGGCCGAACTCCATTAGTGAAGAATATTTCGAATCTTCGACTCCTATTGCATTCATTTCATAAGATGATACCGTTGATTCATAATCTTCCCACCAATAATCTGAGTAAAAATCATCTTCTAACAATCGACAGCAGCGTATGAGAGAGAGTACAATTTCAATTTTTAGCAAACTTATCCTCCTAATAATATGAGTCTCCCCTTCAGTCCATGCCGCAATTGCATCATAGATAACTCGATAATAATCTTGCGCGAGTTGGGTATTACTTGCAACCAATTTTGTAACAAAGGATATCCATGCTTCCATTAGAATAAACAAACATGAGAAGCGGTCATTAGTCACTGCAGTGGGTTGGATCGAAAATTCTTTCCCAACTTCGCGGATTTGACTAAAAATCTTTTTCCAAGCCCTCAAAGCCACTCCTTGGAATGATGGGATAGAAAGAAATTTTGCAAAAGCTTCAATCTCGGTGGAAGTTAGAGGTGACGGGAGTGAAGCCGTGGTTGAAGAACTTCTCAAACTATTGACAACTTCAGAGCATTTTGTTTGTAATAACTGAAGTTCTTGGTGAACTTGAACTTCATAGGGAGAGAAAGGAAATTTTTGTTGTTTCTTTGACAAAATTTGTAATTGCTGTGAATTCAATGCTATGTCATGCCAAAGAAGTTTTTTTGTTCCAACATAAACTAATTCACCATCGTAAGTCTGAAACATTTCTGTAATCATAGTCGGAATATGAATTAAATCTAAATTATCTTGATTAGGGACATGAGGAAGGCGATGTGTGAATCGATTATGTACAAAGATTGCATTGAAGGTAGTGCAAGCGACGAGAACATAATCCAATCTACGACCTAGACTTGTCAAAGCTAACAATGAAGAACCTTTTTGTACCCTAATATCAGCAGGCTGGATGAAGAAAATGTCGTTTGGAATCGAAGGATTGAATTCAATACAGACGACGTCAGGGGAATAACTCGCACTAATATTTTCCCACAAGTGATAATCTGCTCCATCAATATCAATAGTTAGAAAGGAGGGCTGAAGTGATACATTATTTTGAATTAAAAGATTTAACAAAGAACTTTCCCCTTGGCAGTCAGCAATGGTATTGAGACATGTAACCTCTCCCGAAGTCAACCTGTCTGCATACAGCTCACACATTGAACAAAATCTGTTTTGGTCAGCTTCGATCAGAAATCCTCCCCAATGTTTGTTTGCAATCAAATTATTAGTATTACTCCAATGAACCCCGTCCCAAGCACCCACATCAATGCAATAGCCTTGAACTTGAGAAAGATCTGCTACGCCATAAATTGTCTGGAAGAGGAATTCGAGAATGCCATCTTCTCCATGTTGAGAAGTGTAGTTCTTTGCGTACTGAAGGTAATAAGGTTTTTCTCTTGTCACAGGAAGTCTCTTGCAAATCATCTTTTTGTGGCTCATGGATAGTGATGTAAAGTTGTGAGAAGCTTAGTTGGAGACAATAATTTGTGATGTTGAGTCGGTTAGTTAGAAGGATACCTAGAGATACAATCTCTCTTTCATCAACAATTGCTTCAAGCAGTCAAATTCTATGTCGATCTTTGGCAACAGATAGAGCTAAAAATATGGTTAAGCCTGGTAACTTAATTGTCGTTGATGGGAAGCCTCATAAAGTGAAGCAGATCGAGCAAGGTAAAAGAGGCAAAGGTGGTGCTTATGTCAGGTAGTATTTTTCAATGTATCTTTTTACAACTGACAATTTATTCACTAGAGCTCTTCTCTTAAATATGATCACCAATCAGAGCTTTGAGAAAACATTTTTAGTCGATGAACATGGTAATTTTTGCCTAATGTTGAAAGAATAACTTCTCATTCTGTTATTATTTAGTTCAAGATGCCGATATTGAGCAAGATAAATATACTTATATTTGGGGCGATGGAGAATCTTTTAATTTTCTTCACGGAACAACCTTTGAAGAATGTGTGTTACGGAAGAGTGATTTAGCTGATCACGAGTTTTTAGCTGAAGGAATGGAAGTGAGGGTCCAGAAATTTCAAGGAAAAGTAGTTGGTGTAATTCTTCCACAGCAGTACAACTACACTGTCGTGAAATTTAAGTCTGAAGGCCTAGGGTGAGTAAGAACCAGTCAAATCTCTAGAATTGCTGAAATTCATGTTTATTTCCTAGCAAAATAGAATCTGTGGCAATTCTTAATAATGGGGCTGAGGTGCGTGTGCCCGCATTCGTGAAACAGGGTGAGGACATTAGAGTTGATATTTCATTACGCAAATATGTACAGAAGGTTTAAGTTTACGAATACAACTAAGATGAACTACTCTTATTGTTTCCTACTCTGTACAACAAAATGCAATTGTTCTTGAACTGCCTTCGTGTAATTTTCTGAACTGTTTTCAGTAACAAACTCTATGAGGGTGGAGAATATTGGCTTTGGAATGTAATATAAGAGATTAATCCACGATAGTTGGTAGGATTGTGATTGCGTTGAGAAGGAATAACGGTATGAAGTATCGTTGGGTTCAAGCGCTCGAAATACTTCAAGCAAATGTGAGCGAAACGCTTCAATCTGCTGATGATGAATTGTTTGTTCGAAATCCTTTTCCCACAAATCACCCATCCGTAACAGCATCTCTCGGAGAAGCAGAATCCATTCGTTGTAATGGGAAATGATGGGTGACTTATTGCTTTGAAGAGAGAGGACTATTATCGCAGATGTGAGGGTGAGAAGAGAAGAAATGAATCCAGTCAGCTCTGATTCAGGGAATAACAGTCCTCGAATCACGACCTCCTTCACCGTAACATTCAAGGTACCCAAAAGATGAGTGTCCACGGTGGCACGAGCATTCGTGACTGAAATAGATTGAAGTAAAAGACTTTGTAAGGATATGTTTAATCTCTGAATTATTCGTCTCATGTCCTCGAGATGGTCGAGGTGATTGGTTAAATTGGCGAATATTCCATGGTACAGTTGTTTTCTAATTCCAGCAATTTCCTCATTTTTCACTCCAATTTCTTGAGGACTTACGGCTTCCATCTCCTCAACATTTTCTTCTAAATCAAGTTTGCCCTCACCTACTTTCATAACTTCTGATAGTTGAATATCTTCCAAAGCAGAATAGATGTATTGTTTGCATTTTATAACAGCCTGTTTGTTATCTGATGCAGCCTCTTTAAGCTTTGAAAGAATCTGTGCAATCTTCAGATTAAGAACTTTTAATTTCATGAATGCTAATTCATTCTGTTCTTCATCTTTTAATAGAAAAGGGAATACATTGACTAAAGAAGAATAAACATGAATTTTATCCAGACAAAAGGCGTATCGTTCCATGAATTCAGATAACGTTGTAAAAAGTTGAGTAAAAAGTTGAACAAATGAATTTGTTAAACTCTTGCCACTGCTGCCGACAAAATCAATAATAATCTGTTGTAAATGGTGAAGAAACAGACTTATTAAATCCTCTATACTTTGCTCTGGTTGATATGAATGGTTGGTAGTAGCAAGGGCACAAATCCATTGCAGTTTAGATCCTAAAAATACAACTGGTCGTATAAAGCTTGAACCTTTCTGAACTACCTTTTCGTTGACATTCCCTTGACCTTCTTTACGATGTAATCCCATTGATCGCAAGATTGAGAGAAGAAGGTGAAATATAAACTTAGGTCTCGAAGAATCTTTAGACTTTGAGTTCGAAACAGCCGTAGAGGACGAAGATGGATGTGGGAGTATCTTCGTTCCCGATGATCTCGCAGCATCTGCTGACACAGCATCCAAAATCGACTTTTCATTCAGAAGCGTGATGAGTAAAGGAAAGATCTGAAGCAAGATTAGTGGACTTAAGACGTGAATATGTAAGACCATTTTACCTTAGAAAAATAGTCAAAAACTGCATCAGGAATCTTCTCTTGAATTACTGAAAAGATTTCCAAGGTTGTAAAGCGAATGTTCTACTTAAACTGTGAGAGAGGACTCGTGAAGTGGATGTGTGTTATACCTTGGATAAGTGAGTTAATCCACTACAAACATAAGTGATGATTGTGGGTAAGTTCGATAATAGAGGCGCTGAATCAAATTTGTTCACCAAGTATTGAAGAACTTCTTTGAGCTTTTTTCGAACTTCAAGCTCTTCATGAGTGATGATGGAAAACATTTCTTGATAAATAATAATCAGATATTGAGCAGGCTGAGAACATTCTTGAAAGAAACTTTTAGTTTCATTTAAAGCTTGCAAAACTTGTGCATCTTTTTGATAATGTTTGACCAAATTCTTTACTTTTTCAGGGTCTGCTAAAATCGCCGTAGTATTTGCTGTGAGAGCTATCTTCCTTGTATTCACCTTGACTTTCTGCTTTTTCTTAGCTTCAATTTTCTTTTTTGCTGCATTAAGCTTTTTGAAATCAGGGTTACCTTTTTTCCCCATCGTTTAGAAAGAGTGAATGAAAATGAATGGGTTGGTTACATTCATTTCAAAATAAGGCACTACTACCAACAAACCCAAGCCCGCCCTCCTTCTGCCCTTGCCAAGTCAAATCTTGTTTGAGTGTTCAATCCTTTTACTTTCAAAACATCCTTACCTTTGTCTTCCGCCTTCATTATTCCCTGTTGATATTTTTATTGCAACAAGCATCTTTTTAGGCATTTGTTGAATTGAGAAACATGTCATTTATGCCTGGAGAATTGGTGCGAAGAGCGGCGGCTGGTGTCACGTCCACCGTATCCTCCACAGTCTCAACTGTAGCCTCTGTTGCGAGTGGCAAAAAGCGACATGATAGTGCAGGAGGTACTCGACACTCCTTTTATGAAGCGAATTTGATTAGCAACGCGAAGGAGAAGTATACCATGACTGTAAAGGTGAGACTTCCATCGACTTACAACCAAAGATATTTAATCAGAACTGTTTTAGTGTACCCCAAACAAAGATGCCTCAACGACAGCTGATTTAGCTGTGAAATCAGGTTTTTTAATGAAGAGGAATGAACAAGGAGCTTGGCAAAAACGCTTCATGTGTATTGTACCTCACATGTATTTGTATTATTTCGACAGCGAGGTTGCGGAAGCGCCACGCGGAATAATTGATCTGGAGTTATATCAGCATACTGAACGCGAGGAAGGTGCCGGGATTCAGTTAGTCGCCGCTGATGATTCTTTGAGATCCTTTCACTTCAATGATGACGATGAAGAAAATCTAAATGAATGGGCAACTAGCCTCATCCGCGATCGCTATCATCTCGTTTGCGAAGAGCGCAATGCTTACCAGCAGATGCAGTCCTTGATGACTGGTGCGATTGATAATGCTTCATCCGCGCAGAAGTCCTCTGAGAAGGAAAGAGAGCAGTTGGAGAAACAATTATCGGACGCAGAGAATCTGTACCTTGAGGCCAGAAGACTACTCCAAACAAATTTGTTTGAATTAGGGGTGAGTAATTGACAACGCTATTTTCTCTTTCCTTTATCATTTTTTCGTTCCAGATATCAGACGAGGAGATGTCTCAACTTACTGATGTTACCAAGCTTGGAATTTGTTTAAAGAATCACATCGCAGATATGCGCAGTTCTTATGAGAGAAAAGTAGAAGACTTGCACGAAGTACGATGGCTAATTGTTTCTTTTTGTTTTGTATGTCTAATCTTTCTCACTAGATGATGAATTCTCAGCAAACTGAGTATGGAAAGATGACTGAAGAATTCTTGAAGAAGATGGAAAACGAGCAATTGGCTCGAAAGAATCTTGAGGCTTTAATTCTCAAAGAAAGAAAAGAGTCAGAAAAGAAGGTTAAGGAGGCTGAGGCACAGATAGATAATATTACTCTGAACTTTCAAATGGCAGTCGCGGCGAAGACTACAAGTGAAACTAAAGCAAACACGTTGAATGAACAAAAGAAATTATTAGTGAAAGAAGTAAAGCAGTTAAGGAAGCGTGTAGATGAACTATCTGCGGCGAATGATGAATTGAAGTCGTTAAATGATCGATTATTGAAGGCTGCTAACGCTCTCCAATTCACGGTGAAATCCTCTAATACAACTTCACCCAAGACCGTTCCGACTGTTGACCCAACGAGCCGTGATGCTAGTGTTCTCTCTCCAACATCGTTTGATGGAGAAGTAGTTAGTACTAACAGTGTGGACGAGGGTGTGAAATCCCCTTCCACCAATAATCAAGAATTAGAAGAGTTACTTTCATTCACTGATCAGCTTATTGCTAAAAGCGAGCAACTTAATCCTCACGATGGGCGGGGAAGGTCTTTTGACTCTAATACAACCGGAAATGCTGATGAAGGAAGCCACATCAATCGCTCGCCCCCTTCTTCCAATCCTGTATATCGAGCTATGAACATGTTCCGCCCAAATGGATCAGACACTGATCTGGCTGAGAAAACAGCTGACCGACAACACAGTGATGAAAAGAGTCGGAATAATTCTATTGTCGGAGATGATTACTACGAAGAAAGACCGTCTTGGGAGATGCCTCCCATGGCTTTGCGTGAATTAGGTTGGTTGAGTGAGGAACAGAATAAATTGATGGAGAAGAGATATGGAGATGTAAACGACGGAAACAGTAATCATAACTCGTCGAATCCCTCGTGGACAGGGGTGTCGCCGGCTGCATTCAAGCGGGTTGCCCAAGACGAACAACATGTGGAAGAACATCGTCGTGGATCGACACTGTCAATGTTCACTGGTCTCCTGGGAAGTTCAAACGCTGATTCTAATTCTTCCCCGCATACTAGTGGCAGAAGATCTTCCCTCATGGCTATTACTTCCATGTTTAACAAAAAAGAAAAAGGATCAGCGTTATCCGTTGAGGAAGGTTCGAATACAGCGACGAATGTATCTTTACCTGTCACCTCCACTACCACGTCCAAACCTGCCGAAGATCTATTTTTCTCCTCACCTTTTACTACGCCCAATGAAGAAGAGGAAAGACTGCCTACCGCAATGCGGTTGCATTGCTTGCGATGTAATGGCAGCGTAGAAGGACCTAAATTCTCAACTTGTAAATGCTCTACCCCAGCTCTCACTCCTGATGATTTGAATAGTGATCGTTTGTCATCATTGACTGGAATATTTAAGGGAGGTCTGTTCAAGGCGACTGGACTCTATAGCAGTAGCCATGCTTCGAGTAGTAGTAACAATCAAGGGGTATCTCACAACTCAAACGAGATTTCGCTATAAAGTTAGTGGTTATACCAAAGATTATTAGAATTGTAGTTAGTTAGTTAATAGGTATTGATAGTGCGAATTTACGATCAATTGATTGTACTCTTTTTGATTTTGATCAAGAAAGCCACCGTTGACTTAATTTGCGGTGAAAGAGCTTCTGAGATGAGTAATGAAAGTTAAAATCTGCACAAAGTGATGATTCTTGTGATAATACTGAGTAAATTCGGTTTCAAACGGTTGTTCTCTTTTACTCCCAGTTGAGCGACGGGATGGATCATTAAACTTGAAGGACTCTTCGATTCGTTGTGCTTCATTGTCTTTCTGGTAAGAAAGTTTCTTTAGCGTCTCTAATGAAACCACCATCTCTCGCTTTAGTCTATCATCCTTACTGAGTTGAACAGCAAAGACGCCATATTCTTCAGGAGTTGTAAAATGAAACTTCTTCTGAAGCTTGAGATAATACGAGATATTCAATGATTTCTGCATGTTGATGGCATAGCTATTCGTACATTCTTGGAGAAAGGGCATAGAGACGACAGGAACACCATCTAAGATAGCCTCAAGAACAGGAATATGAAGGCCCACAGGATATGTGTCCAATATTGCCACTGATTGCAGATGAAGGGCTCGAAAGACAGATTCTTCCAAAGGAGGAAGTACATGGATTCTTTCAAGATAATCCTCTTTCATTATACTCGCAAATCGTTTCTTCAGCTTCATAACTGCAGCCATTGGCATAGCAGGATGCATCAAGTCATGTCTGATTGCTATATGAGTAGGAGGAAGGGAATCCCTTCCACTGCGAGGGCTAGTGATGACAATCATTGATCTCGGATCAGTGCGAAGAATGACTTCTATGGCTTTATCAAACTCCGGATGAAGGTACTTAATCGAGATTGGAAGGAGGTAAAGATTGGTGCGATTCGAAATTTCGAGGAGATACTTTGCTTTCATACTTCCTCGGACTTCGTCAGGTGACATGGGAGGAAGACGTGGTAGGAAAGGGATACCTTCTAAGAAGATAATTTGTTCTCGGTAGAGTTCTTGAGGCAATTGATATTGATGTAGTTGATGGCTGTTAGAATGAGACAGCGAGGCCGAGGATGCAGCAAGAGCGGCAGAGCCTGAGGAAAAAGTTGAAGAACTACGAAGGTGGCGTGGAGGACATTTGCTTTCCAACCAAAATATTTCAGGGATAAAGTAATAATCAATCGTTGGAATTCCTAAACTTCCACCATAGGTCCAGAATAATCCTTGAAAAGTTGCGAGCCGTTCATGAGCTAGAGCAAAGACCCGTGCATCTAATGCAGCATCCATAAATAATAAAAAGTCAAACTTTGCTTGTAGGATTCTTGTTATGATTTGTGTCTTATTTTCTGGTGAAAGATTGATGTGATCGTCAAAGAGAGCGTTGACTCGGTCAGTGATTACGGATCTTGGGGTTGGAAAACATAAAGCAACGATTTCAAATTTATTTCGAATTTGTTGATGATCTGATAAACCAGCAAACAGACCAATCATTAGTCGCCCGGTAAGACCATCGAAAGTACCACTGACAACCCCCAAACGAATTTTCGGGCTGTTACGAGACTTAAGTGCCGGCGCTGGAATGATCCCACCATCCAGAGAAGGGGAGGGAAGAAAATGGTCATTCTTTGAATAATAGGTTCGATTAAAAGAAGATATTAAAGGGCACATTTTCAGGTAAACCTCTCCTAATAACACAGGTAATGGCACCGGTGAGTGGCCTAAGGAGTGCCCAACTCTCGGGGAAGAATAGCCCAGCAGGTGCAATAGCGGTAATGACTGGAATGCAAGGGCAGCTTCATTCGGGGAATTGCAAACTTGCCACATTTCACTTGAGAGAGAATTAGAGGTCAAAGAATGAGATGATGCTAAAGAGGGAGAGAGCAAAATACTTTCAATACTTTTCTCGAACTGGTTTATAGCGATGGCAAGCGATCCAACTGAGGAATGAATCGAATTAAACATAAGTTTTGCACGTAATCGATAGAGTGGAGATTGCCAAGGTTTCGCAGCTTGTGTAACATGCTTCACTGAAAGTTCATAAAGTCCAAGTTTCGCTAAACCAATCCCAAGACGGAAGCGTAGTTTCTCTTTTAAAACATATGAATCATCTTCAGATGAAAGAAAATAATGATCATTTGAATCTGATTTAGTATAAAACAAGGAAAAGTTCATAAAGGATAAAGGCATATCAAAGACTTTAGTACTCGTTCGAATACCTCCTTGTGTCTCGGACAATAGGAAGGATAAGAGAAATTCTTCCATTTCTTCCAATCGACTTGTCACTGGATATAAATATTCTATCTTCTTGGCATTTCTCCTTCGAAGTTTTAGTTGCTCAGGGGGGAGAGATTGATTGTAATAGTTATGAAAAAAAGCATCGATTTGTTCGGTTTCGTTGATTGCGAGGTAGTGTCCGATGGCTCTAGGCAGCGAAATATCTGTAGGGACAGACACCAATAGGTCATGAAAGCGTTGTTTTATTGTTTCAGCGTAGCGCTGAAGGAGGAAAAAGCCTTCAGTTTCGTTTTGGTAGATGATAGCTTGTGCGATCATAGAGCGCATAGAGATCGGATCGGACTCATTCAGACAACGCCTAAAGGATTCTGCCTAAATGAGAGATCTATAATAAGGCCAAAACTTTAGTGGAAATTAGAAGGGCCACCTACTTGTTTGATTTCGCCAAGTGAGAAGGATGTGAGATAGAGGATGTGACAGAGTTTTGAAGACAATCGCGATGATTTGGGGAGATTAAAGGGGTCAAGATAATAAAAGATATCTTGAAAGAGTGATTTAGCTTGATCTGAGATCAATAAGGCGGAATGTTGGTTCGAAATTTTGGCAGCTAAGGAGTAAATCTTGTGCAGATGAGAAGTCTCTTCACAAGCAGCACGATCAAGATGGCACTCTCGTATGTATTGAAGGAGTTCCGGAGTATGAGGATGTTCTAAGCGATAAATATTATAATCATCAACAATATCATCAAATCTTAACGCAGAAGAGAGATCGTCATCCTGCCTTGTTGTGGATTCCTGCGCAAATCTGCTTTGGGCAGCAACATATCGAGATTTTTCATCAATTCGATAAGCATCATCTCTTACAGTATGAGTAAATGATAAATACAGAAATAAACAAGAAAGAAAGAGGAATCTACGGAGAAAAATCATATCTGCTGTAATTTGTTTGATGAATAAATTCAGAGTGCACAGAGTGCATGGTGCACAGAGTCTATTGGAAAATCAACTTAAAATACAGAACTTTCAACAATGCTTGCCGCTGATAGATCTCTTTTAGAAGTCAATTTGAAGCAATCTGCTATTAAATTGAGGGAAAAGGTAACCAAGACCTCTTTCATAACTTTTCATTTGATTGTTATTTTCGTAAGGAATTAAATCTTTACACAGACAATTTTAATGCCATGGCAACACAAGCTGCAGTCTTAGCTGGATTTACAACAACTTGTTTAATAGAAATCAGCCTACCAGATGATGCAAATCCTATAGCGAAGAGTTTTCTTCACTTGGCAGCCATCTTTTCTATCTGCTCTAACATCACCTGCGTCTCTCTATCCACTATTACCAACATATGGGGAAGCGGTAAAGCTTTGCGCGGTAAAGATGGGTCGATGGATGAAGCAGTAGAGGGTATAAATAGTGAACGTGGACTAATCTTCAAGAGTTTTGCCTGTGGTTTGGCTGGCAACCTCTGCACTGTCTTGGGCGCGTGCGGTCTTATCATGGAATATCCCGTCTCTTTAGTCGCTGGCGGGATTGTGTTGTATACAGCGTGGTTGATTTATATGAATGCGCTCAGAATACAGAAAAAATTCTACCTCGTTGAAGCAGTGCGATTAGATGATCTGACGAATTTCCCTACTAACTCTACTTCAATGCCTGTCTCAAGCTCTTTAGAACCTGGAGACTTATCAAACAATAAAACAAATAATAGAAGTCGCAAGAATATATTAGAAATTGCGTAATACAGTTTTTCTTTCTAAAATCAGCATCTGTAGTAAGTTTCTGTATATAAACAAATAAAATAACAAAAGATCTATCATCTGACATAAGATGACTAAATTAAAGGGTTGAAGTAAGATCAGGATTTCATCTGAAATCTGTCTTTCATAAACGACAACCATACTGCGATTGGAATTTTCTTTGTAGTTCTTCGGCTATGAAAGATACTTTCCTCCTCAGGTAAAGCAACTCAGAAGATGTGCTATAACTCCACTCATTCATCTTACTTGTCAGGATATCCATAAAAACTTGATTCTATAATTCGAATATTAGAATAACTCACGACTCAGACGAAACTCTGAATAAACTCACCTGCTCTAAGAGTTCTCGTTCGAGCATCCAGCAGCCAAAACAGAAGAATAACTGCTGTAACTCTTTCACATGGAACATAATTTCTGAACTTATCGTACCACCATCAGAATTACTCAAACTTCGTTCGAAATTCGCTAGGATTGAACGTATTTGCTGGCGAAGTTTACGATTAGCACATGACTGGAAGACATTTAACTTAGGACCAAAGACAACTGTCACGAGCTCAAATAATCGAGATTGCACTCCTTCTTCTATAGAGTCTCTTTGATCAAACTCGATGCGATCACTATGCTGATCGACCTCCATAAACCCAGACTTAGTAGCTCCTGTAATTTGCTGTAGCGCCTCATCTCTAAGATCTCTTGGTATGGCGTGAAGAAACTGTTGTTGAGAGAATGTCAGATCAAGGCTTCTTTTTTCAGTATATTCATTGCTTTCGTGTTCGCTGTTGATGATCGAGATGGTTTGAGGTCGCAAAGTCTCGAGATTTAGTTGGTTGGGAGCAACTTTTTGAAACATTTGGGCAATATCAACTCCTGTACGGAGCTTTAAGCCAGAGGGAATAAATTCGCTTTCATTGAGTTTTCTCTCCTGGGCAACGGATTGAGTGATCCAAGCCGCGGTGACGTTATACATCTTAGTTCTCTCTGTATATAGGCGCTGACGAGCAAGTTCCACCTTTAATTGAGCATCTGTGAAGTAGTCACAAACAAAATGAGTCACTTGAAACACACGGTAGTTCACGCACTCTCCTCCATGAATCGTCACTAATCTTCGGATCTCCTCAATCGGAGGATTGGTGACACCATTTACATAGACAATACATCCTTCAAAGATTTTTGATTCCTTTTCTATCTCCTCACCTCGATGAACACTTCGAAGTTTCGCCACCTTATGTGTCATGTAAACATCAAAGCTTCCACCATGATGAGAACCCACTGACGGGAAATCTGCAGACTCCTCAACAAAAATTAACTTTCGTTTTGTCGAAATGCCACCATTTTCCTCACTTATTTCATTGGAAGATGAAGCTGTATGTTCTGTATGGTCCTTGCTCACAGTTCTTTTCATTCTTCGAAAATTTACCCAATAACTGCCGACAAAAACCGTTACCGATAATTCGGATTGATGACCTACTTGACATCGACTCCACTTGTTCCCGTTCGAAAGATGCAACCATTTCCCCAAAACTCCTTACTGTTCTTGCTGATAATTCTTGCTACCTCATCTATTTTGTTAATTGATGGTAAAAATACGAACAGACCGATTCACTCTCCCGCAAGTTACGAAAGATTATCAAAATCCATTTTTTTAACACATGAGAAGATTGAGAGCAGTTATTTGACCTCTGTTGACTTATCCAGTATAGTAGCTATACGCGGTGGAAAGGCAGGAGTGTCTGTGAAAGGGAAAAAGGTAACACTGATCTGCTTCCACAAACTATTCCTTGAACTTAATCGTTCCCAGCCTATAGGAATATTGCAAAAGATACGAGAATCTTTGCAATCAATCGAACGAATTACAAGATCATATCTGCTCTTGACACTATTTTGTACTGTTGTTCACCTAATTGGTCTCCCAGCACCAAAAATTTTCGCATTAGATGTTAACAGAATTTTTGAGATCTGGCGACCTTTCACTTCTATTTCCTATTTTGGAGCACCATCAATGTCTATGGCAAACTCTATGTACTTTTTAATTCGATATGGACAAACATTAGAGAAGGAATATGGGTCCGGCACACATGCTTGGTTCCTTTTACTTCAAACGATAATCCTGACAGCCTTAGGCTTTCTGCTACAATTTCCATTTCAATCCCAAGCTATGATAGCGGCCATTGTCTATGTTAGCAGTAGATTAAATGCCATGGAACAGATGTAAGCCTTTGGTATTCACTTCGATCCCCCTTATCTCTCTCTTAGACCTTTCCAATTCGGACTTCTAATAACTTCCTGGCAACTCCCATTTTGTATGATGATCATTGATTGTCTTTCGGTAAGTTTTTATAATTTTGTGATTCCTTTCCAATAAATTGCTGTCATTGGTATTTGTAGCAACAAAATGTGGGCGCGGCGTGGCCACATATCCTTGGCATCTTTTCAGGACATGTCTACTACTTCTTCACTGAAGTATGGCCGAAATTAGGCGGTAAAGAATACCTAAAGACCCCATCTTTATTCATTGGTTTGTTTGGTGATAAATCATCATCTAATATAGAAAGTATTTCTTCTAAGAAACAGAAGAAGGGAAAAGACTTGTCTTCAACATCTTCCAAATCATCAAAATTGTACAATCTATTTTCGAAGAAAACTAAGGGGAAAAAGATAAATTAAATTAAATTCTTGAAGAAATTTGAACAAAATTACAGTATTGATTGAAGTTTTCATGTCTCTTTGCATCGATAGCTCTCAATCACATCGTAAATTGGACCTTTAGGCGTTAAAGTGCTTCTAAACAGGAAAAATTCTTCAACTGAGAAGATCATCTCGTTCCAGATAGGGTCGCATTCATCATTCATCACTTTGTTCATCTGCTCAACAAGATCATGCACCTCTGCCACTTTGCAATTTTGCTTCACACGAGATATTGTCAGATGGGGATGAAATCTTTCCTTCTTTTTCTTTGAGTTCTGTCCTTTGGGACAAGACAGAGAGGCCTCCATCGACCGTAAAGATGTGTCTTCTTTATTTAAAAAAGATTCAACTGCCTTCGACGTCGACACATCTATTTCTTCAGTCTTAATAACCTCTTCCTCCGTTATAACACTTGCACTTGGCTTTGTGGGCTGATTATTATCCATCTCTCTGCGTTCTAAGGATTCAAGGACAGCAGATTCAATTGACACTTCACAGTGCACAAGAACTTCATCTATAGATTGTTTCAAGTTTTCCAGTTGCACAGACCATCGTGGTTTCACTGCATTCTCCTGTGGGTGAGATTGTATTAAAGGTAGATGAAGAACTCGAATGTTCTTCTTCGCCTTCTCCGGGAAAGTTTCTATCTTATTGACAATTTTTAAGGGGAAACTTGTAAAACTGATTGTCCGCAAGGCCTCCTGTATTACTTGTCTTTTATCCGATGAAATTTCTCCAATAAAAGACAACGTCAGATGCAGATTCTCCTCACCGACCCACTTGCAATTTTTCCACCTCTTATCAGTTTCTATGGATGTACCATACAACTGAGAAATCATTCGTGTATAAATGGATGGGATCTTTAACCCTATGAAAACTCTCTCCATTTTTATCTTCTTTTTTTAAATAGAGGCGCGACACTAATAATATTACCGACGAAACTACCGGTATTGTTATTTCTTTTTGGTGC
>VFQN01001456.1_pt1 | contig 39661 bp, 34 predicted proteins | sample 3512371 | NCBI WGS metagenome assembly VFQN01 (sample SAMN10412370, study PRJNA504923) | tailings metagenome | isolation source: Replicate 2 from Balatoc abandoned mine | place: Philippines: Itogon, Benguet | collected 2017-08-28
CGGGTAGCGGGGCCCTGAGCCTATCTCGCCGTGAAGACGAATGCCTTCATCGGCAGGCGCATCGGGGCGAAGCCGCCTGCGCGCGCGAGACGGGCCGCCAGCGTGTCGATGAGCCCGCGCGGGTCGTCGAGGCCGCGCTCCTGCAATTGCGTGAACATCGGCGAGCCGCACAGCAGGCCCACGGCCGCATGGTGCGCCGACGGGCTCACGGCCTCGAGCGACACGACGTCCGATGTCACGTAGGAGAACCCTCCCCCGTGCAGCAGGTCCACCACGACGTCGGGGTCGTGCATGCCGAACGGCACCTGCAGGAACGGCGGGGGCGCCTCGGGGAACGCCCGCGTCACCTCTTCCTGCGTGATGGCCGCGACCGGGTTGTCGTCGAGCGACCCCCACGTGCTGAGCAGCAGCGTGCCGTCGGGCGTGAGCACGCGTCGGGCCTCGCGAAGACCGGCGAGCTTGTCGGAGAAGAACATGAGCCCGAACTGGCAGACGACCAGGTCGAAGCTGCGATCGTCGTAGGGCAGGTCGACGGCATCGGCCGCATGGATGGTGACGCGCGGGTCGTTGCCCATCCTCTTGCGGGCCACGGCGAGCATCGCGTCCTGCAGGTCGGTGACCACCATCGTGGCCTCGGCGTCGAGCCGCTCGAGCAGGTGACGCGCGACCACGCCCGTGCCCGCGGCCGTCTCGATCACCCTCGATGCGCGCGCGGGCAGTCGCGCCGCCACGTCGCGAGCGTAGGGCTCGAAGAACATGGGGACGAGGCGGGCCTCGTAGTCGACGGGAATCGAACCTGCGAAGGAGGGCGTGTCTTCCGTCATGCGGGGGTGCCAGGTAACGGGTAGCGGGTAGCGGGTAGCGGGTAGCGGGCACGCAGCGGGTGCCGGGCCCTGACACGTGCGTCAGGAACAACGACACGGGAGAGGCAGCCGAACGGGAGGGCCCCTGGCCTCACGGTCGGGTGGCGTCGAGCCAGGCGAGCACGGCCGTGTTCCAGCCGGCCGGACCTGCCGCCACCGCATGACGGGCCCCTGGCAGCGCCGCCACGACGTCGCGGTTCAGGCCGCCCGGTTGAGGGACCACCACGGCATCGTCGGCCGCGCGCAGCAGGGGCAGGTCGTTCGGCGCGTCGCCAAGGCCGAGGACGCGCGTGGGGCCGGCACATGCCTCGCGCACGACACCGACCGCGCGTCCCTTGTCGGTCTCGCCGATGAGGTGGAAGAACCGCCCGCCGCGGGTGACGCGCGCGCCCACCGTCCGCGCTGCCGCGTCGAGCGCCTCCAGCGGCGACGGACCCGACTCGACGACGAATGGCTCGGAGTACTGACGCTGCCGCGCGAGCCTGGCGGTCTCGAGCGGAAGCCCGGTGCGCGCCGCGACGTCGGCGTCGGTCATCGACGAGAAGCCCCGGAGCGTGGTGCCGGTGACCCCGGCGATGTCGGCCAGCAGCGGCCTGAGCGCCGCAGCCGTCGAGCCGAGCACGAGCAGTCGACCCTCGTCTTCGCCCTCGACGGCCGCCGGCGGCACCCCGGCCCATTGTCGGGGGAACCACACGGCACCGCCGTTCTCGACGATCAACGGCGCGGGCGGGAGCCGCAGCGCACGGGCGAGCGCCGCCATCTCCGCGTAGGTCTTGCTGCTGCACAGCACCACCGGCACCCCGGCCTGCTTGGCCGCGCGAAGCGCTGGCTCGGCCGCATCGGCTGAGTACGTGTCGTGGTCGATGAGGGTCCCGTCGAGGTCGGTGACGATCAGGCGCACGGGTACAGGGTACCGGGTGCCGGGTACCGGGTACCGGGTGCCGGGGTAGGTAGGGACGGCTGTCCCAGCCGTCCGCCGGACCATGGGGAGCGCCTTCGGCGTCATGCGCCACGCGCCCATGCGTTCGGCGTCATGCGCCATGCGTCAGGCGATACTCTGTGTGCAATGTCCACCTTCCTGAACCTCATCGCCGGCGAGTGGCGCCCGTCGACCACGGGCCGCACGTTCGAGAACCGCAACCCTGCCGACGTGGACGACCTCGTCGGCACGTTCCCGGAGTCGTCGGCCGACGACGTGGCGGAAGCGGTGGCGGCGGCGAAGGCCGCGCAACCCGCGTGGGCGGCCATGCCGGCTCCCAGACGTGGCGACGTGCTCTTCCGCGCCGCGAACCTGCTCGAGGCGCGGGCCGACGAGATCGCCCGGACGATGACGCGTGAGGAGGGCAAGACGCTGCCCGAGGCGCGCGGTGAGGTCGGCCGCACCATCAACATCCTCCGCTACTACGGCGGCGAAGGCGCGCGACTCTTCGGCCGGGTGATTCCGTCGGAACGCGACCGCGTCTTCATGCACACGCTGCGCGCGCCGCTCGGCGTCGTGGGTGCGATCACGCCGTGGAACTTCCCCATCGCGATTCCCGCGTGGAAGGCGTGTCCCGCGCTCATCAGCGGCAACGCCGTCGTCCTCAAGCCGTCGGAGCTGGCGCCGCTGTGCGCCACACGCCTGGCCGAGATCCTCGTCGAGGCCGGCCTGCCGGCTGGTGTGCTCAACGTGGTGCACGGCCGTGGCGAGGCGGGCGCGGCCCTCGTCGCGCACGACGTCGTCCGGGCCGTGTCGTTCACCGGCTCGGAAGGCACCGGCGCGAAGGTGGCCGAGGTGTGTGGGCGGCGGCGCGCGCGCGTACAGCTCGAGATGGGCGGCAAGAACCCCACCATCGTGCTCGCCGACGCCGACCTGGACGAAGCGGCCGGCATCGTGCTCAACGCGGCCTTCGGTTCGACCGGGCAGCGCTGCACCGCGACGTCGCGCGCCATCGTGGAGCGCTCGGTGGCGGAGGCGTTTTCAGAGAAGCTCGTGGCCCGGGCGAAGGCCATGAAGGTGGGGCCCGGTCTCGAGGCGGGCATCGACGTGGGGCCGAGCATCGACGCCCGGCACGCCGATCGCGTCGTGAGCGAGGTGGCGGCCGCCGCGGCCGCCGGCGCGCAGGTGCTGGCCGGCGGGGTGCGCCTCACGGAGGGCACGCTGTCGCGCGGTCATTTCGTCGCCCCGACGGTCCTGGGCCAGGTGACGCCACACATGGCCATCGCTCAGGAGGAGGTGTTCGGCCCGGTGGCCGCCGTCATGCCTGCCGACGACTTCGAGCATGCGATGGCCCTGGCCAACGACGTCCGCTTCGGGCTGTCGGCCACCATCTGCACGCGATCGCTGTCGCACGCGCTGCAGTTCGCGCAGCGGATCGAGGCCGGGCTGGTGATGGTGAACCTGCCGTCGGCCGGTGTCGAATACCAGGTGGCGTTCGGCGGGTCGAAGGCCAGCTCGCTCGGCCCGCGCGAGCAGGGCCCCGAAGCGATCGACTTCTACACGACGTTGAAGACGGTGTACATGAAGTACTGACCGGGGACCGGGTACCGGGGGCCGGGTAGCGGGTGCGGGGTAGCCGGCAGCGGGTAGCGGCACCACGGGAATGCCGCGATGCCGGAATGCCGGAAATGCTGGGAGAGTCGGTAGGGACGGCTGTCCCAGCCGTCCGCCAGCAGTTCGCCCGGCGCGCGCGTCAGGCGCCGACGGCGTGCTCGACGGGCCCGCGCGTGACGGCCGTAGGCCTCTCCACGATCGAATAGGACTGGACGCTCACGTCACGGAACTCCGGTCGCGTCCGCAGCACGGCGACGATGGGGCCCGCGAGGAATGCCTGCACCGCCGCCTCGTCGTCGAACAGGTACGTACCACCGCCGCGCGACGTGGCTTCGTCGAACAGCCAGATCTTCCATCGCAGCCCTGGCACCGCGGCAATGGCGGCGGCGACGGGGTCGAGGTCGTGCTCGAACTCCTCGCGGGTGCCGTCGAACGTGTAGGTGATCTGCAGGATGCGTGACGCCATGGGAGCCTCCCGGGCGGCTGTAGCGCGCCGGTGCTGGCGCCTTGCCCGTTGCGCTCACCTAGACGACCCTCCGCGCACGTGAGTTCCTCCCACCCGGTTTCGACTCTCCGCGTTCGCCTGCGCGGGTTCAATCGTTCCTCGACGCTCGCGGCCGTCACGCCGGCGATGAGCTCGGCGGGAGCAGTTCGACTCCGTGGGCGCCACACCAGTCCCTGAGGGCGCGCTCCGTGTGCCTGGCCTCGTACTCGTACCACTGCTGCAGGCGCCCGTTGCGGTCGAGCAGATCCTTGAAGCGTGCGTAGGCCCCTCCCTTCGAGAAGAACGCTCGCACTTGACCGATTTCGTGTGGAAGCTCCTCCTGCACGAAACGAAAGACCAGGGCTCGTCCCAGGTCGAGTTCGTTCCTGTGCGGGATGCCCAGGTACCGATCCGACGTCTCGATGTCGTCCGGGATCTCCTCGTCGAGTGAGTCGCCGCCGACCCAGAACACCTGCCCGGTGTCGAGCGCGATGAACGCCTGATGCGCCTCGAGAGCCGCCGCACTCACGAACGAAAACGCGTCGAGGAGGTCTTCATACCTCACCGCTGCCATGCCATCGGCCCCCTTGATGTGGCTCTGCGATACACCAGCACCAGTCTACGAACCCGCTGTGCGAACGGGCTCGTCTCACCGGAGCTTCGTTGCCAGCGCGTTGGTCCCGGCACTCCACTGCGGGCCAGACGGCCCGCCATACATGGCCCGCTCCACCACGATCTGCGCCGGCGTCGAGCCCGTGGACTCGACCACGGCGCCAAACCGACGACCGAACACGGCGCCACCAAAGTCGGGCCCGACCGCCACGTTGGTCCGCGAATTCGGGGCCAGTGGGTACTCCCTCACGAGTGACGTGCCGTCTTCGAACATCAGCGTCACCCGCGCGTTGCCCGCAAACGGCGAGACGTTGGCCACCAGGATGTAGGTCTCGGTGTTCCTCGCGCCGCCCACCTCACCCTCGGCCAGCCCCCACATCGTGCCCGTCACCACACTGCCAGCCGAGTTGTGGCCTTCGTGCCAGGTCGCGAAGTCGCCCGGCCACCACATCGCACGCTCGACGATGATCGGTACGCCGTTGGTCGCCGTCAGCGTCGTCGAGACGGCAACGTCGGCCAGCGGAAACGTCGTACCGCCGTCGAAGCTCTCGTGGTCCACCCAGATGTTGGCGCGACTGTTGGCGGGGGCGCGCACGGTCTTCGTGTACGTCCGGCCGTCGCCGAGCAGGTAGTCCACGCGCACGTCCGCGTCTTCGTCGTTCGGGTTGGCGATCAGCACGAACAAATCGAAGAACGGACCCGTTGCGCCCTCGGCGAGAAACCACGACAAGGCTGGCGCCGTGACCCCGGCGCTCTCGTGTCCCGCGTTGAACGTCCGTCCCTGGTTGGACAGGTACATGGCGCGCTCGACGATGATCGGCGTGCCGTCGACCGACTCGATGACGGCGCTCACGTCGGCGTCGGCCAATGCCTGACCCACTCCGGGGAATTCCTCGACGTTGACCCAGATGTTCGTGCGCGACTTGCGCGGCAGTGTGTAAGCCTTTTCGAGCGGGGCGCCGTCGCCGCGCAGATACCGCACCCGCACGGTCGTTGGTGTCGGAGCCGGATTCTGCAGGAGGTAGAACAGCTCGAAGCCTCCATTGGTCGAGCCCTCCGCCAGGTACCACGTCCGCGACGGCGTCACGATCGAGGTCTCGGCGTGTGAGCCGTAACCCTCCGCAGCATTCCAGCTCATCGTGCGATCGACGACGACTGGATAGGGCGACGTGATGGTGGTCGAGAACTCGGCCGACCCGAAGCCGACCAGCGCCTTGGGATCGACCGTGACCCGCCTGCGCGGGGGCAAGGCGACCGAGTGGAGATACGGAGGCGCCCCGCTGCGCGAGAACGTCAAGGTGGCGACGTTCTGCTGGGCGCGCGGATTCAGCAGCGCGATGCGCGTGTCGAAGAATGCCGACGTCGCGCCTTCGGAGAGGAAGCGCGTGAACGGCCAGGCGATGCCCGCGATGGCAAAAGGCGACAGGCTCGTCACGCGCCCGCAGAGCAGGCCGTTGGTCGAATCCTGCAACGTCGTCACATCGACCCACGTGGCGCTGCCGGCTGGCCGGTGCAGGAGCCGCAAGGGCGAGGACTGCACGCCGGCCTCGGCCAGTTCGGCCAGCGTCACCCTCACGCAGAGCTCGAGGCTGTCGAATGCCGCCGTCGTGTCGACGTCGAACACGCGACCCGGCAGGAACGAGAAGCCCATCGGCACGGGTGCGATGTCGTCGGGCGACTGCGCCAGCTCGGTGATCGTCACCGTCCCCGGGGTCGTGACGTCGAAGAACGACAGCGTGGTCCTGCCGCTCGTGGTCACGGGCTGCAGGTCGACGACGCTGCCGGTGCCAACGGGCTCGGTGACCGACGAGGGGCCGGCTGGCGTGAGTCCGCCACCGTGGTCGACCAGCGTCACCACGTGGCCTGCGATGGTGACCGTGCCCGATCGGGGCTGTCTGAAGGGATCGACCGACACCGGGAAATCGGCCAGCCCCGAGCCGGTGCCCGCGGGCGTGCCAGAGAGCCAGGGTGTCGTCGTCGATCCACTCCAGGGGCAGCCGAGCAGCGTCCTCACCGGTATTCGTGCCAGTGTCGTCCCGCTGATATCGAGCAGCGACGGGACGACGTACTTGCAGGTCATCGCCGTCGCCTGGTTGATGTGGATGGTGGCGCCATTGACCGCGATGGTCAGTGCGCGCGGCGCAGCCGTGTCGTTGGCCGCCACCTCGACCATCAGGTCCTGGGCGGCATTGCTCACGGGGCGCGTTCCCAGCCATGTGCCGTGCGCACGATCCGCCGTGTCGGCGCGGCAGCCCAGCGGCGCGAAGTTGCGCAGGCGGAACGACTGGGTTCGCGCCGGGGCATCGAGCGTGTAGGTCCCAGACGCCCGGCATCCCGGGTTGGGGCCGAGGGGCCCCAGCTGCGTGATGGTCGTGGTCACGTTGCTCGCGCCGGCATAGATCGCCAGCTCGATGCTGCGTGTATAGCCCTCATTGGCCGACATCGAGAACTCGAGGCGGCCGTTTCCGACGCCGAGCCGGGGTGTCGTGAAGGTCAGCTCCGGCGCCGAAGGATTCAGCAACGTCGCGTTCTTCAAGTACACGCTCCAGCCGCATGCGGTCGTGACGTCGATGACGCCGGATCCACCGGCCGCGGGAACAGGGCCCGGCGTCGTCGCGGCGACCTGGCACGTGAACGTCCCGGCCTGCTCGACTCCGGCGCTGAAGCGCGCGCCATACCACGCCGTGCGGGGAGGCGCGTGATTGGCGGCCAATGCGACTGGCACCTGCGCGCTGCCAACGCCGGTGACCGGCGCGGGGCCGATCGACATGAAGCTGCTGTCGCTCCGCACGGCCCAGGGGCAACCCGGGTCAGTGGCGATGGCCATCGACACGTTGCCGCCAGCCGCCGGGAGGCCTTGCGGAAAGGACACGCCATACGCGCACGTCGTCGTCGCCGTCGGGAGTTGATGCACGATGATCTCGCGACCATTCATCGTCAGCGAACCGGTGCGCGTCGCGCCGGTGGTGTTGGCCTGCGCCTGGACGGTCAAGCTCTGCGTGAAGGGCACACTGCTACCGCCCGGGAACGACAACCACGGCGTGGACGTCGACGCGTTGGCGACACAGCCAGTCGTGTCGCCTATGAGCAGCGGATTGAAGAAGAACGTATGGCTGGCGTTCGAGCCGGTGGACGTGAGCAAGAGAAATCCCGGCAGCCTGAGCGGGCACGTGCCGGCATCCTGCACGACCCTGACCGAGAAGTCGCCGAACGACACGTCGGTCTGTCGCTCGAGCGGCGTCAGGTTCACATTCGCGGTACCGATGAAATCGGTACGTCCGTTGCCAACCGGGGCCAGCAGCGAATTGGACAGTTGAAGCCAGCTTGCCGACTCGGTCGGTGGCTTGACCCGACACCCCTCCGGATGCCGGACGCCTACGTGGAATGTCAGCGTCGTCGACACATAATCGCTCGGCGCGGCCGGGATGCGTACCTCCGACGTATGCGGGACGTACTCCGACGCCGCGCAGGAGCCCTCCTGATTCACTCGCAGCCGCGATTGCCCCATGACGACCATGGCAGAACGGACCATGGACGTGGGGTTCGGCTGCACCGTGAATGACAGCGTTCCCGTTCCGCGCGCGTCGAGTGCCGGCGCGTTGTCCGCGGTGATCCACCGCGTGTCCGGGACACGGATGCCGGTCAGGCAGGCCGGTGTCGTCGTCACCGTGTAAGTGAACGACTGGCCGCTGCCTGCGACGACGGCGGTGTCGCCGGCAGGGAGCGACGGGGAGACCGCGTACTGACACGACGTCTCGCTGTAGGCCGCGATCATCGGGGCGGCTTCTCGAATCGCGCGCGATTCGTCTGCCAGGACGGGATCACCGAGCGTGGCGCCTCGCTCGGTCTGCAGCGGGTTCGAGAAGGCCAGGACCGAGGCCGATTGACCGACGGTGTCGTCGGCGATCGTGTTGCAGAGCGGCGTGTAGAACATGACGCCGAGCGGGCCGTAGCCGAAACCGATATGCCCGGCGGCATACGTCGGTGTTCTGATGAGATCCCCAAACCCGGCGGGCTCGGTCACCTCTCGCTCGGTGCGGATGTGGTCCAGCCCGAACAGGTGCCCAAGTTCATGGACGATGGTCCTGAACTTGAAGCCCACGACCGTGGCGATATAGGTGTCTCGCGTCTTCAGCGACGGTGGCTGCGGGAATCCCGCGACGCCGACTGCGCCGGAGGCGTCTCCCGTGTCGATGAGGAACAGCACCAGGTCGGCGGCGTGACTGTTGCGCAGCGTCTCGACGTCGTCCAGGTAACCGTCGTTGGGCGTGTTGATGCGCCCGTGGTCCGTGAAGATGCTGCCGCTCTCGACATAGGGCACTTCGACGGCCCCGATCAGGCGGATTTCGGTGTTCGTCTCGCTGCGGACGAAGACCTCGTTGACCTGGGCGATTTGCTCGGCGGCGCGTGCCTGCGTGGCCGCGGTGCCGCCTTCGGAGGCGCTGACCGCCGGGGTGTAGAGAATCAGGAGGTCCACGGTCACGGGTGTCTGCGCCGGTGCCGATGGCACGCCGACGCCGAGCAACGCCATGGCCAACCACGCCTGGGCCGAGACCCGCCGCAATCGCTCACGCGCCATCACGCCCTCCCGTGGACGTGTCGCCGCCCCGCACGTCGCGCGGCGGCTTCGAGTTGTCGAATGGCTGAGGATTCTACAGGAGAGTCACACGGCCGTCGATGCGACGGTCGCCAGCATCACCTGGAAAGCCTCGACCGCGGTCGGCCAACTCCGCGATGGATGCGGAGGGACGTGTCACTCGTCGGGTTCGTCCTGTCGTATCGGTTCGTCCGCGTCGAGGCGGAACGTGCCGGCTTCGGCAGACGCCAGGAGCGTGCGGGCCTGTGGGGCGTCGGCCTCGGACACCAGAATCTCGACCGACCCCAGGCCCTCGAGCGTCAAGCCATGCGTGTTGCGCATCGACTCGCCGCGTTCGATCGCTGAAATGCCGGCCGCCTCGAGAAAGGTGCAGACCTGCCGCGCGTGTACTTCCCCGTGCGCGATGAACACGCACTGCAGCGGCGAATCCATTGGACACCTCCTCCCTCAGCGACCGGACGGCATCGGGCCGGGTCGCGCCTCTGCGTTCGGGGCACATCACGCGCCACGCGTCACGACGTGGTCGGCATTCCCGGCACTACCGGCATTCGCGGCATTCTCACACCGCATCCGACGCGCTCGTGAACCGGAACTCCCGAATGCGCGCGGCCGGACACACCAGGGCGAGCCCGGAACCGCCCAGCCCTTCACCGCTCACGACACGCTCGGGCGCCGTCATCGCGTCGATGTTGTTCAGCGCCACCACGGGGCTCTCGTTCCAGCGCATGTTCTTGACGGGCCGCGTCACCTTGCCCTTCTCGATGAGGAACAGGCCGTCGCGCGTGAGCCCGGTGAGCAGGATCGTCTGCGGATCGAGCGGCCGGATGTACCAGAACCGCGTCACGAGCAGCCCGCGCTCGACGCCGGCGACGAGATCGCTCATCGAGGCCGTCCCCCCGTCCATGATCACGTTGGACGGCGAGGGTGTCGGCTTCTTGCCCATCTTCTGGGCCCAGAACCGCGAATAGAACAGGTCCTGCAGCACGCCCTTGTCGATCCAGACACGGCGTTCGAGCGGCAGGCCCTCCTCGTCGAAGCTGACGGTCGGCGCGAGCGGGTGCGCGGGGTCCGAGTAGATGCGCACGCTGTCGCCGACGATCTGCTCACCAATCCGGTTGCCGCCGCCCTTGCGCGCAAAGAAGCTGCGGCCCTCGTCGGCCTGTCGGGCGGTGGCCGAGAACAGCATGAAGGCCACCATGTCGGCGACGGCCGCCGGTTCGAGCACCACCGTGTAGGTGCCCGGCTCGATGCTCGCGGGGTTCCTGGCCAGGGCGGCCTTGCCGATGGCCGTCTCGGCGAGCGCGTCGGGGCGCAGGAGGCTCAGCCGGTTGAACGACTTCGAGGCCCACCCCGATCCCGACCCGTCGGGCGTGCGGGCCGTCAGGTTGTAGTCGGCGGCCGTGTACCGGTCGTAGGCGAACAGGCCCGCGGAGCTGGCGACGGCCTGCATCGCGGCCTGGGTCTCGACGAATCCTGCCGCGACGACCTCGCGCTGCTTCGCGAGCGCGATGGCCGTCGCGACCGACGAGGCCCGCCACTCGGGCGTCGCCGACGCCACATCGTCGAAGTAGGCCGCGACGGGCGCGTACGTCTGTGGGCCGAGAAACGGCATCGCCTCGGGGTTCTCTGGCGAGACCCGCGCGATCTCCTCCGCGTTGCGCAGCGCCGTCTGGAGACTCGCGTCGTCGAACCGCGCCGTCGTCACCGTGCCCGATCGCTTGCCGAAGCGCGACGTGATGGCCAGGCTCACCGACGACGTGGCGCCCGCCGTGGTGACGCTGTTGCGCGCGAAGCGGACGCTGGCCCGCTCGCTGCCGGTCACCGCGACGAACGTCTGCTCGGCCTTGCTCATGGCCAGCGCCCGGTCGGTGAGCGCCCTGGCCTGCTCCTGCGTCCAGATCATGATCACCGCCCCGTGTTGAGGATGTTGACGCCGGTGAACCGTGCGATCGGACAGCCGTGGCTCACCGAGTTGATCTGCATCGGCTGGCCCTTGCCGTCGCTGAACGCGCCGCCGAGTTCGTACGTGGAGCGGCCGCCCAGCATGTCGCAGGCCTTCCAGAACTCCGGCGTGTTGGACTGGTACGCGAGATCGCGCAGCTGCGTCGTGATCCGTCCGTTCTTGACCTCCCAGAAGGTCTGGCCGCTGAACTGGAAGTTGTAGCGCTGGTGGTCGATGCTGAAGCTCGCGTCGCCCTTCACGTACACGCCATCGTCGGTCGCGCCGATGATGTCGGCCTCGCTCACGTCCTTCGCGCCTGGCTCGAGCGACACGTTCGGCATGCGCTGGAACGGCACCGAGCCCCAGCTGTCGGCATAGCTGCAGCCGTGCGAGGCCTTCTGGCCGATGAGGTGCGCCTGGTCGCGCGTCGTCTGGTAGTCCACGAACGTGCCGTCCTTCACCAGGTGCCAGCGCGTCGTCTGCACGCCATCGTCGTCGTAGCCGCAGGTCGCCATGGCACGTTCCTGCGTCTTGTCGGCCACGAGGTTCACGATCTTCGAGCCGAACTGGAACGTGCCGAGCTTGTCGGGGGTGAGGAAGCTCGTGCCGGCGAAGTTGGCTTCGTAGCCGAGCGCCCGATCCAGTTCGGTGGGATGCCCCACCGATTCGTGGATGGTCAGCCACAGGTTGGAGGGGTGCAGGATCAGCGTCTTCGGGCCAGAGGGCGCCGGCTTGGCCTTGTGCATGGCCACGGCTTCCTCGGCCGCGACACGGGCCTCCTCGAGCAGCGGGTACGACTCGACGTACTCGTAGCCCATGCCCATGGGCGAGGTGAGCGAACGCCGCGAGTAGAACCTGCCCGACGCCTTGTCCACCGCCGTCACCGTGAACGACGGGTACGAGCGGATCAGCGACTGCGCGATGTGCGAGCCCTCGCTCGACGCGAAGTACTTCTGCTCGTTGACGAACTGCATCGACGCCGACACGAAGCTGGCCCCGGGCACCTCGAGCGCCTTCTCGTGGATCTGCAGGAGCAGATCGAGTTTGGGCTGCAGGGGCATGTCGAACGGGTTCCGGACGACCGGCGTGTTCCACGTCGTGTCGAAGGCCTCGACCGGTGCCAGCCGGACGGGCTCCTGGTTGACGGTGCGGTTGGCCTTGGCGATGCCGACGGCCTGGGCCGCCACCCGGGCGATCTCGTCCCTGGTCACCACGCTGCTGCTCGCAAAGCCCCAGGTGCCGTCGACGATCAGCCGGATCCCGAACCCGTAGTCGTCGGTGTTCACGATGTTCTGGACGCGCCGGTCCCTCGTGAAGATGAACTGGTTGCGATAACGGTTGATGCGGATGTCGGCGTAGCTCGCGCCGAGCTTGCGGGCGGTCGCCAGCGCCGCATCTGCCAGATTGCGGAGCTCCGACGACTCCTGCGCGAACAACGCCTCGGGAACGGTCGACGAGGCCGCGCCCATCGCGATCATGGACTGGACGAACTGCCGGCGGTCGATCATCGGGACACCCTCGATGGACACCACGACCCACGAATCTGCTGGATGCCCGGTATGGTACCGCAGCCTCGCCGCGGGGTGACGTGACGACTCGACGAGCCGGGCTGGAACGCGCCGGGTGCGCATATGATCGCCGCAGGCGACCATCGGCAGCGCGTGGGTCGTCGCGGAGGCCTTCGATGGAAAAGCGGATCCAGACTTACGACGGCGAGGGGATCACCGTCACGTTCGACCCGAACATCTGCACGCACTCCGGCATGTGCGTCCGTGGACTCCCCGCGGTGTTCGACGTCAGCAGGAAGCGCTGGGTGGACGTATCGGCGGCCCCGGCGGAGACGATCGTCGCGCAGGTGGCCCGATGCCCGTCGGGAGCCCTCCGGGCGACCACGCCGTCTCGAGCGTCGAGCTGATCCGGGCGTCGAGCCGAAGCTCGACGCCTACGGGTTCGTCGTCTTCGCCTCGCCCCGCTTCCTGTCGGCGTCCACCATCGTCTTCACTTCCCGCATCAGCGTCGGCACGTGATACGGGATGCCGTTCTTGATCGTCCACTCGATGCCGCCGCCGCGCGCCATCCGGCCGTCCTTCATCACCTCGACGCCATACGGGTTGAGCACGCGCAGGTTCTCGAGCGGATTGCCGTTGACCACCAGCAGGTCGGCCATGTAGCCCTGCCGCACGCGCCCGAGCCGGTCGCCCATCCCGAGCAGCGTTGCGCCGTTGACCGTGCCGTGCTTGATGACCTCGAGCGGATGGAAGCCCGCTTCTTCGTGCAGTTCGAGCTCGCGAATCAGGCCGAACCCGTACAGCGAGTAGATGAACCCGGCGTCGTCTCCCGTCGTGATGACGCCGCCCTTGCTGCCGAACGAGCGCAGGGCGTCCATCCAGATGCGGTACTGCTGCTTCCAGCGCACCTCCATCGTGTTGGTCCAGCCCGTGAAGTACGACCCGTGGTTGGCGAGGTTCGGCTCGAAGAACGCCTGTAACGCCGGGTGCAGGTACTCCTTGTACCAGGGCAGGTTCTGCGCCTTGATCACGTCGCGACTCGCCTCGTAGATCGACATCGTCGGGCTCCACGCGACCTTCTTCTCGACCATCAGGTCGAGCACCCTCTCGAGCTTGGCGGGGTTGGCCTGCGCGTAGAGTTCGCCGGCCTTCGAGAACCGCAGCAGCTCGTTGCTGTAGTTCATCTCGGGAGGGAAGTCCTGCACGCCGTCGAGGGCGGCGTCGGCGATGCCGTAGAAGTGCTCGATCGAGTCCACGCCGAGTTCGGCGAAGTCCTTCGCGGTGACTTCCTCGACGGCGATGTGCGTGGTCGTCTTCAGCCCCTGCGCCTTGGCCTCGGCCATGAGCGCCTCGAGCTGATCGCGGTCCATGCCGAAGATCTTGAGGCCGTCGGCGCCGCGCGACTTGGCCTCGCGCACGTTGGCGCGGATGGCCTCGGCGGTGCCGTTGCCCCTGGCCACCACCCAGTACACCTGCAGGCGTGGCGCGACGATCCGATCCGACGCCGACTCGGCCTGCCACTGCTTGCTCTTGCCGAAGTTGCCGCCGTTCTCGCGCGTGAGGGTGACGCCGCTGGCCAGGTAGAGATTGCGCTCGTACTGGATCGGCATCGGCTGGCCCGCGCGCTCGTCGTGCCAGTGCATGTGCGTGTTGACCAGGCCCGGCATCACGTACTTGCCCGTCGCGTCGATCACCGCGTCGGCCTCCACCGACAGCGACGGCGCGATGTTGGCGATGAGCCCGTCCTGCACCAGGATGTCCATCGGCCCATAGGGCGGCTTGCCGTTGCCGTAGATCACCATCGCGCGGCGAATGAGCAGCCGCGACGGCTTGCGCGCGTGCACGGCCGTGTCGCGGCCCGAGAGCCGCGTCTGCGCGGAGACCCCGAGCATCGACGCGCCCACCATCACCGCCAGTGCGCCCAGCGCCCACGCCCGGCGCGCCACCCGTCCTCGAATCATCGCCACGAGTCCTCTCACGAAAGCCGCACCCCGAGCCGCTGCTGCGGCGCCTGGGGCAGGCGGGTCCTGAAATGCAGCCACACGCGCGAGGGGTCCTCGTCGCGCGAGATGCGGTCGATCGCCCATGCCTCTCGTACGGGCGGGAACTCCACGTCCTCGATCACGTTGGACCGCTCGAGGGCGACGGCCGTGACCATCGCGGGCCCCTCGTCCTGGAGGCGGGCCATCACGAGCGTCGCCACCTGGCGGGCAAGATCGACGTCCACCCACGCCACTTCCGTGTCCGACAGCCACTGGAACGGGGATCGCCGCGCATGCCGCGGTTGGCCACCCGGCGTGAGGCACGACCCACCCCGGGCCCGGGCCACCTCATGGCACACGGTGAGCCGGTCGGGCAGGAACACGACCTGCCCCCGACACCTGTCGTCGGCGGTCGGGCACGGCCGCACGTTGCCACCCGGCGGCGCTGCCGCGTCGTAGATCGCGTACACCGTCTCGGTGTGCGGCCACTGCGCGATGGTGCGCGACGCGTGCTCCTCGAATGCCCAGTAGCGGCGGTCGGGCGACGGGGTGAGGTCTCGACCCACCACCGCATCGACCACGACCGCGTCGTGCAGGTCGGCCACGATGAGTCCGGAGGCCTCGACGAAGGCATCGAGGTGGAGCACGGCCCGCCGGCCGCCTGGCAGCACGTGGACGGCGGAGACGCCCCGTGCCCGGCGGCCGGTCACGGTGCCGTCGAGCGGGATCGCCCGGCGCGTCGCGCCCTGCTCCACACGCAGCACGCTGCCCTCGAGGCCCTCGGCCACGGTCGGATGCGCGAGGCTCAGCACGAGACCGTCGCGGCGCAGCAGCTCGCGGACCTCGAGGGCGGCCTGGGCGGCAGGCGCCAGCCCCGCCAGCACCAGCAGCCCCGCGGCCCCAACCAGCGTCGAGGTGGCGACGTCACACAGGGAGGCGCATCGGCGCGCCCGCGCGTCGAATCCGGTAGGCACGGAAAACGGCTCAGTGTGCCGGTCGTTCCCGCGGGCCGTCAAGACTGGCGCCATGGCCGACGAAACCGCGGCCGGGACGCCCCGGGGCGCCCCACCCGTCCATCACGGGCAGTTTGCTAGGCTAAGACTCATGATCACCCGACGTGCCCTGCTCCTCTCGGTTCCGGCCTCGGTCGCCGCGAGCCGGCTCGCGGCCGCCCAGCAGCCCACGTTCCGCGTCGGCGCGCAGAACGTGCCCGTGTACGTCACGGTGACAGACGCGAACAAGCGCCTCGTGCCCGGCCTCGCGCAGGAGGACTTCGAGATCTTCGACGAGAAGACGAAGGCGCCCATCACGATCTTCGACAACCAGATCCAGCCGGTCACGGTCGCCGTGATGCTCGACTCGAGCGGCAGCATGACGATGAACCTCGAGCTGCTCAAGCAGGCGGCCGAGCAGTTCGTGATCCGCCTGCTGCCCGAAGACAAGGGGCGCATCGGCTACTTCAACGACAAGATCGCGTTCCTGAGCGACTTCAGCAGCGATCGCGACCTGCTGATCGCGTCGATCAAGGACATGCAGTTCGGCAACCCGACGCGACTGTTCGACTCGCTCATCTTCAGCCTCGACGAGTTGAAGCCGGTCGAGGGCCGCAAGGTGATCCTGTCGTTCACCGACGGGGCCGACACGGCCAGCCGCAGCGGGATGGGCGAGGTGCTGCGGCGGGCGCGCGAAGAGGAAGTGATGATTTACGGCATCGGCCTGGAATCCAACATCCAGGGCATGCGCACCCGGCCCGATCGCGCACTGCGGAAGCTGGCCGAGGAGACCGGCGGCGGCTACTTCGAGCTGAAGGACACCGACGAACTCGGGCCGACGTTCACGCGTGTGGCGCAGGAACTGCACAGCCAGTACCTGCTCGGCTTCGAGCCGCAGACCGACGGAAAGGTCCACAAGATCGAGGTGCGCGTGCTGCGGCCGGGCCTCACGGCTCGCGGCCGCCGCACGTATCAGGCACCTCGGAGCTGAAGAATTTCAGAATTTCAGAATTGCTGAATTGCTGAATTGCAGAATTGCATCACCACTGGACGGCCACGACCTTTGGCAATGTCGATGCAATTCTGAAACTCCTGCAATTCTGGAATTCTACAAAGCTCCCGCCGACGGCGCAGCAGACAGCACCACCGGGGCGTCGAACCGCACGCGCAGCACCGTGCCGGCCTCGACCTTGACGTTGGTGCCGGGCAGGGCGAGCAGCGATCCGCCGCCGCCGATGAGGATGCCGGCCATCGCGCCCTGGAAGCCGCCCAGGATGCCGCCGATGATCGCGCCAGCCGCCGCGCCGGTCGTCATCTTCCCCGCTTCGCCCTTGATGCCGGGGCCTTCGAGCGCCTGCGTGACCGAGGCCCGAATCCGGTACGTGCGCCCGCCGACCGTCATCTGGTCGAAGGTGAGCGTGAGGCTGCCCCGGCGATCGGTGCGGGTGGCCCGCTCGACCGCGCTCACCACACCGCGCAGCACCGATCCGGCCGGCACCACCAGTTCGTTGCCCTGATAGAGGTCCACCAGCGTCGTCGCCTCGAAGCGATCCTCGACTTCGGCCGTCTGCGAGCTGAGGGGAGTCTGCAGCCGGGCGTCGAGTTCCTGCCCAACGGCAATCTCGCCCGCCCGCGCTGCGGGCACCGATTCGCGCAGGGCCGTGCCCGACGCCTCGCGCTCGAGCGTGGCGAGGCGGCTGCGGACGGACGTGACCTCTGATGCCGGCACCGAGTTCTCGCGCCGCATGCGCACCCGCAGGTAGGCCACGTCGTCGCGCACCAGCGCCAGTTGCTCGTCGAGCTGGCCCGCACGGGCGGGGTCGGTGCTCCGGAGGCGCTCGATCTGCTGCCCCACCGTCGAGAGCTGGGCCTGCAGGGCGTCGAGGTCGGCCTGGCTGGCCTGAGTGGACTGCGCCGCGGCCGCAACAGGCAGCAGCAATCCCACGATCACGGCCCGCAGCGCGCGGGCGAACGGCAACGTCATGGATCCTCCCGGAACGACGTATCGCGGCCGGTTGGGACAACCGGTCCTCCCGGCGGTTAGACGCCGGATTGGGCTCCGTGGGCGAGGGTCAGCCGGCCAGATCAGCTACGGCTGAGCAGTCGGCTGAGCCATTCGACCCGCGTGAGGTCGTTGTAGATGACCGTCACCATCAGCAGCATCAGCACCGCGAAGCCGGCCATCAGCATCCGCTCCTTCATCCGCATGCTGAAGTCGCGTCGCGCGATGCCCTCGATCGCGAGGATGGCGATGTGGCCGCCGTCCAGGATCGGGATGGGCAACAGGTTGAGCAACCCGAGGTTGAGGCTCACCATGGCCATGGTGCCGAACAGCGCCGCCCACCCGACCGACGCCGCCCCGCCCGCCACTTCGGCGATACCGAGGGGGCCCATGAGCTGACGCGGTGAGGTCTCCGCCGTGAAGAGCCCGGCCAGCATCTCGCCGATCATGCTGGTCCACTGCCAGTTCTGCCGCAGGCTCATGCCGATCGCCTGCACGAAGCCGGGTTGCACGGTGACGGTCTCGTAGGCACTCAGCTGCACGCCCAGCCGGCCGACGCCGTTGGTCTCGCGCGGCACGACCGTGACGTCGATCCGCTGCCCGGCACGCTGAATGCCGAGCGTGACCGGCTGCCCGGCCCGCTTGCCGATCTCGCCGATCATCTCCTGCAGCGTGAAGCCCGTCGTCTCGGCGCCGTTGAAGGCCACGATCACGTCGCGCACCTGCAGGCCGGCCTCCGCCGCCGCACTGCCCGCCAGCACCTGCGTCACTTCAGGCCGGATCGCAGGGGCGATGCCCAGGTCGCCGATCTCGTACTTGGTCTGCGCCTCGGGCACCACGGTGAGCTGCAGCCGCTGTCCGTCGCGGCGCACGACGATGGGAACCTCGCGATTGGCGCGGGGCACCACGCGCATCTGCAGGGCCTGCCAGGTCTGCACCTCGCGGTCGGCGAACGCCTCGATCACGTCGCCGCCCTTGATGCCGGCCTTCTCGGCCGGCGAACCGGGCAGCACGCGCCCGACCACGGGGGTGCGCTGCTCGAATGCGGGCTCGGTGGCGCCGTTCCAGTTGACGAACGTCATCAGGCCGACCGCGAGCAGCAGGTTCATCAGCGGTCCGGCGATGAGGATCTGGAATCGCTGCCACTTCGACTTCGACAGGAACTCGTCGGAGGAGCCCGAGCGGGGGTCGTCGGGGGTCTCGCCGGCCATCTTCACGTAGCCGCCGAGCGGGATGGCGCTGATGCAGTACTCGGTGTCGCCGCGCGTGAACTTGAGCAGCTTCGGACCGAAGCCGAGCGAGAACGTGAGCACCCGCACGCCGTTCCAGCGCGCCAGCAGGAAATGCCCCAGTTCGTGCACGAACACGAGCACGCCGAGGACGAAGAGGAACGCCCAGAGATTGGTCACGCGGAGATGCCTCGTTCCATCGATTCTACTGCGCCGAGCCGCTCGGCCGCCCGTCGGCGGGCCCAGCCGTCCACCTCACGGATGGCGGCCAGCGACGTCGTGTCGAGCCCATGACCGGCGGCATCGCCGAGCACGTCGGCAACCGTCCCGGCAATGGCCGTGAAGGGCACGCGGCCCTCCAGAAAGGACGCGACGGCGACCTCGTTGGCCGCGTTCAGCACCACCGGAGCCGCGCCGCCGGCCCGCAGGGCCTCGAAGGACAACCGCAGGCACGGGAAGCGATCGAGGTCGGGTGCCTCGAAGCGCAGGTCGAGCCCGCGCGTCCAGTCGAGGCGTGGCACCGGGCTGTTCCAGCGGTCGGGCCACGAGAAGGCGTACTGAATCGGCAGCTTCATGTCGGTGACGCCGAGTTGCGCCAGCACCGACCCGTCGGCGAACTCCACCATGGAGTGCACCACCGACTGCGGGTGGATGACCACGTCGATGCGGTCGGCAGGCATGTCGAACAGCCAGTGCGCCTCGATCACCTCGAGGCCCTTGTTCATCATGGTGGCCGAGTCGATCGTGATCTTCCGCCCCATCTTCCACGTCGGGTGACTCAGCGCTTCGGCAGCGGTCACCGACGCGAGCGCGTCGAGGGGCATGGTGCGGAACGGGCCACCCGAGGCCGTGAGCACCAGGCGACGTACGTGCGACGCCGGGTGACCGCCGAGGCACTGGTGGATGGCGTTGTGCTCGCTGTCCACCGGGAGCACGTCCACGCCACGCGCCCTGGCCGCGGCCATCACGAGCGCGCCGGCCATCACCAGCACTTCCTTGTTGGCCAGGGCGATGCGCTTGCCGGCGTCGATGGCCGCCAGGACGGCGTCGAGCGCCTCGGTTCCCGAGCAGGCGCAGAGCACCACGTCCACGTCGGGCTGCGTGGCCACGGCCACCAGGCCCTCGCGCCCGGCCACCCACTCGGCCACCCCGCGCGTCGCGTCGACCGAGACCCCGGCCTGTACGTCGAGCAGCGCCGCGTGCGACGCCATGCCGACGGTGCGCGGCCGCACCTGCTCGACCTGCGCCTGCATGCGGGCGACGTTGCCGCCCGCGGCCAGGCCCACCACCTGGAGGCGCTCCGGATGCGCCGCGACGACGTCGAGGGCGCTGAGCCCGATCGAGCCCGTGCTGCCGAGAATCGCGATGCGGATCATGCGGCGGGAGCCTGGCGCCAGAGCCACTGCAACGCCACGTAGAAGACCGGCACGGTGAACAACAGGGCGTCGATGCGATCGAGCATGCCGCCGTGACCGGGGATCAGGCCCGACGCGTCCTTCACGTCGGCGCTGCGCTTGAGCATCGACTCGAACAGGTCGCCCGCGATGCCGATCACGGCCAGCAGGGCCCCGATCCCGACGAGGTGGACCACCGACAGGCCGGGCAGCCAGTGGCGGCCGAACCCGACCATCACCAGGATGGCCGCCAACACCCCGCCAATCGCGCCTTCGCGCGTCTTCTTGGGGCTGAGCGCCGGCGCGAGCGGCACGCGGCCGAACGCCCGGCCCGTGTAGTACTGCGCCGTGTCGCTCGCGATCTGCGTGAACAGGATCGTCAGCAGGGCGGCTGGGCCGAAGGCCTCGCGCACCAGCGGCACCGTGGCGACCCCCATGCCGAGATACACGGCCGCGAACACGGGCACGGCCGCCACCGCCAGTCCCTGTGCCGGGACGCGACCGCGCAGCACGAGGGCGATGCCGCTCAGCACCGCGGAGAGCAGCATGCCGTGTACGGCCGGCAGGTGCCAGGTGAGGGTCACGAAGAGGCCCACGGCAATCGCGCTGGCCACGCCCGGCACGACGTCGAGACCCGATCGCTCGACCAGGTGCTCGTATTCGCGCAGCGACAGCAGCAGCACGACCAGGGCGAGCACCTGCGTCCCCCACGGTGGCAGGCCCCAGATGATGCCGACCACGACGGGGAAGATGACGAGTGCGCTGAGGACCCGCGTCACCGGCCTGCAGCCACCGGCTGGCCCTGCACGGGCGCGATGCCGCCGTATCGGCGCTCTCGCCGCTGGTAGTCGAGCAGCGCCTCGAAGAGGTGGGCCCGGCGGAAATCGGGCCAGAGGGTGTCGGTGACGTGGATCTCGCTGTAGGCGATCTGCCAGAGAAGGAAGTTGCTCACCCGCATCTCGCCGGAGGTGCGGATCAGCAGGTCGGGGTCGGGCTGCCCACCCGTGTAGAGCAACCGGGCGAACCCGGCTTCGTCGACGTCCTCGGGGCGCAGGCCCTGCGCGAGGGCGGCGCGCACCGCGTCCACGATTTCCGCGCGGCCGCCGTAGTTGAGCGCGATGGTGAGCACCGTGCCCGTGTTCTGGCTCGTGCGGGCCATCGCCTCGTCCAGTTCGTGCTGCACGTCGGGCGACAGTTCCCCGATGCGACCGATGACCCGCAGCCGGATGTTGTTGGCCAGCAGCGTGTTGAGTTCCGACCGCAGGTAGCGCTTCAGCAGCGCCATCAAGGTGGCGACCTCGGAGGCCGGGCGCTTCCAGTTCTCGACCGAGAAGGCGTAGAGGGTGATGTAGCGCAGGCCGAGGCGCGCCGACGTCTCGATGACCTCGCGAACGGCCCGCGTGCCGGCGCGGTGCCCCTCGACGCGCGGCAGGTGGCGCTTGCCGGCCCAGCGGCCGTTGCCGTCCATGATGATGGCGACGTGGGCCGGCAGGCGCTCGAAGTCGAGTCGTCGAGCCAGATCGGCGTCCGGGGAGCCGGGAGGAATCCAGCTCAACAGTTCGTCAAGCGCCATGGACCGTCGTTCATTCTACCCCCGCGGCCGGGGCTGCCGTCGGCGCCCGCCGAATGCCGCGATGCCGGGACCGCCACGGTAGGGACGCCCGCTTGGCTCGCCGAAGCCGACAGGCGAAGGCGGGTCCCGGCCGTCCGCCGTGGGTGTGACCCCGCGCCTGGCGAACCGCTCGGAGAGCGGTCCCTAGCGGCCCCGATAGTGCACCTTCACGAGCATCAGCCCGTGCGGCGGGGCATTCGGCCCCGCTTCCGACCGGGGACCACCGGCCAGCAGGCGGTCCATGTCCTCGGGATCGCGGCGCCCCTGCCCCACGTCCAGCAGCGTGCCGGCCAGTGCCCGCACCATGTGCCGCAGGAACCCGTCGCCGGTGATCTCGAACTCGACCAGCCGCTCGTCGTCGAGCAGCGTCAATCCGAGGTCGGCTCCCGGCCTCACACCCAGCTCGACAGCCGTGATCGTCCGCACGGTGGACGACACGGGCGTGCCGGCCGACTGAAACGCCGCGAAGTCGTGTGTCCCGCCGATGCGAGCGGCCGCCAGCCCCATCGCCACGAGGTCGAGTCGCGGCGGCACCAGGCACGTGGTGCGCGCGAGGAGCGGATGGCCGATGCGGCTGACCAACCAGCTGTACCGATACGTCTTGCCGATGGCCGAGTAACGGGCGTGCAGGTCGCCTGCGACGACCATCGCCTCGCGGATCCGCACGTCGGCCGGCAGCCGGGCATTGCCCGCCCGGACGACGACATCCGGGTCGATTCCGTCAGGCAGATCCACGTGCGCGGCTTGCGCTTCGGCATGCACCCCGGCGTCGGTGCGGCCGGCACCCGTCACCGAGACCGCCCCGCCGGCCAGCGGGGCGAGCGCCTCCTCGAGGGCCGCCTGGATGGAGGGGCCGTTGTCCTGGCGCTGCCACCCCGCGTAGGCCGTGCCGTCGTAGGCGATCCGCAGGAGGAACCGGGTCACCCTACTTGGGTCCGGGCCGGGATCCGGGCTTGATTGCCGGCACGTCGCGCAGGTCCTCGGGGATCGCGTCGGCCGCAAACGTGGGGAACCGCGCGTCGGCGAGCGACACGTACGGCAGCGAGAGGCCATCGCCGCCCCCGCGGTTGATGATCGACGCCGCGGCCACCACCGTGGCGCCGGCCTGCGCGGCCACCGCCACCGTCTCGAGCGTGCTCTTGCCGGTGGTCACCACGTCCTCGACCACCAGCACGCGCTCACCCGGCTCGAGCCGGAAGCCGCGCCGCAGCGTGAGGGCGCCGTCCTGCCGCTCGGCGAAGATCGCACGCACGCCGAGCGCCCGGCCGACCTCGTGCCCGATGATCAGGCCGCCCATTGCCGGCGACAGCACCACGTCCACCTGGTGGCCGGCGGCGCGCACCTTGTCGGCCAGCGCCCGCCCGAGCGCCTCGGCATCGGCCGGATGCTGGAGGATCAGCGCGCACTGGAGGTATCCCGTGCTGTGCAGGCCCGACGAGAGGACGAAGTGCCCCTCGAGCAGCGCTCCACGCTTGCGGAACAGGTCGAGAACGATGTCTGGAGTCATCTGAGAAAGCATAGGTAGGGACGCCTCGCCGAGGCGTCCGTCGTTGTCGGGTCGGCTCACGGCTTCAGGTTCGTTTCGAACAGCTTGAGGATCCGCTTGTACTCGTCGGCCCAGCTCGTGGCCTCTTCGAAGGCGTGATCCTCGACCGGGTACAGCGCGAGCTCCCAGTTCTCCTTGCGCAGTTCGATCAGCTTCTGCGCGAGCCGGATCGAGTCCTGTGCGTGCACGTTGACGTCCACCAGCCCATGGCAGATGAGGAGCGCGCCCTTCAGGCCGTCGGCGAAGAAGATCGGCGAACTGCGTCGATAGGCCTCCTTGTCGGCCTGCGGCACGTTGAGGATGTTGGACGTGTACCCGTGGTTGTAGTGCGCCCAGTCGGTCACCGGCCGCAACGCCGCGCCGGCCGCGAACACGTCGGGCGTGGTGAACATGGCCATCAGCGTGATGAAGCCGCCGTAGCTGCCCCCGTACACACCGATCCGCTTCGGATCCACCTTGTGAGCCGCCACGAGGTGCTTCGCGCCATCGACGATGTCCTCGAGGTCCTTGCCACCCATGTGGCGGTAGATGGCCGTGCGCCAGTCGCGCCCGTACCCCGCGCTCGCGCGGTAGTCCACGTCGAGCACCACGTAGCCGCGCGACGCGAGCAGGTGATGGAACATGTACTCGCGGTAGTACTGCGACCAGTACCGGTGCGCGTTCTGCAGGTAGCCCGCGCCGTGCACGAACACCACGCCCGGGCGCGACGGATGCCGCTTCGCACCCACCATCTCGGGCGTGTACAGCCGTGCGTGGACCGCCTTGCCATCGCGCGCTGGGAACGTCACCAGTTGCGGGTCGAGCCACCGATACGACGCCCACTCGGGCGACGGGCTCGTGGTGACCCGGGTCGGCACATCCGACGAACCGTATCGCGCGACGTACACCTCGGGCGGCACGTTGCCGGCCGAGAACACCTCACCGAGCGTGCGCCCGTCGGGCGACACTGCGCCGGCATGCGCCCCGGTGCGCGTCGTGAGGCGCGTGCGCGACCCGCCCGCGATGCTCATCGCGTAGAGGTGACGCTCGCCCGGGTGCACCTCCGTCGTCGTGAGGTACATCGTCTGGCGATCGGTCGAGAACGCGACGTCGGTCACCTCCCACTCGCCGCTGGTGAGCGCCGTGGGGGCCGATGGTGCGTCCACGTCCATCGTGTAGACGTGCATCCAGCCGGTGCGCTCGGACGTGAACCAGAGCCGGTGGCCGCCCGGCAGGAACCCGAACCCCAGCGATCCGAACTGCGACCCCTCGCGCACCCATGCCTCGTCGCGCTGGTGATCGAGCACGGTGGCCGTGCCATTCGCCGGGTCGACCCGCACGAGCCAGCGGTCCTTGTTGTCGGCGGCGCGGACAGACGCGACGGCGACCGCACCATCGTCAGACAGCATCGGCATGCCCCAGCGCACCTCGCGCGGGGCCTTCTCCGTGCCGCCGGCTGCCGGCAGCGTGAGCCACGTCGCCTTGCGGGTCTCGAGGTCGAGCACCGCCAGCAGCGACTGCGCCTGGGCGTCGCCCACCTTCGTGCGGGTCGTCAGGTCCGCGACGTAGCCCGACTCGGTCACGTAGTCGGGCACGTCGGCCACCTTCGCCGACTCGGGCCGCTCGGTGACGATGGCGAACACGAAACGGCCGGTGCCATCGAGCTGCATGTCCGACACGGCCTGGCGGGCCTTCAGCTCCAGCTTCGGCAGGGCGTCGCGATCGCGCCGGGCCTCGTCACGCTCGCGGCGGCGCTTCGTCTCGCGCACGTGGGCGAGCAGTTCGAGTTCCTGATCGGCCAGGCTGGCCTGGCTGTCGGTCTGCTTCGGCTCGGCCGCCTTGGTGCCCGACTCGGCGAGCTGGCGCACGCCGGCACCCGAGAGTGACACCACGTACAGGCCACCCTCGCGCACGTAGGTCACGCGCGTCTCGTCGGCCGACCAGCGCGGCGACGACTCGGCACCGGAGGTGCGGGCAATCTCGGTGCGCGTGCCGGCCACGGTGTCGAGCAGGACGACGTCGCCCCCGGTGGCGTGGAGCACGCGACGGCGGGCGCGGTCCCACTGGCCGCTCACCGGCGGTGCGAGCTTGCGCTCTTCGTCGGACAGCCGACGCAGGCCGGCCCCGTCGGCGTTGACGACCCACGTGGCGGTCTCGTCCTCGCCGCGCACCCGCCACTCGAAGTAGAGGCGTGCCCCGTCGCCGGACCACCGCAGCCCCGACGGTGGGTGACCGACCAGCTCCGGGCCGCGCATGATGCTGTCCACGCCGAGATCGAACGTCGCGGCGACCGGGCGGGCCGACGCCGGGACCACACGGGCCGTCTGGGCGTCGAGAGTGGTACACAGGGCGGCGCACACGAGGCCGGCGGCACACAGGCGGGACATGTGGAGTGGGTTCATCGGTGGCATCGGCGGCGCCTGGACGGCTGTCCGGCGCCGAGCCCGGCCACCGGTGAACTCGGGGCATCGGCCGGCGCCGAGGCGTTGGCGCCGGGTATTGTGCAATTCCGGACGGATTTTTGCCAATTGACGCGCCGAGGCGTCCGCAGGCGGACACTCGGGGGCCACTGAGAGCGGGTTGTATACTCCGCGCCGAACCGGGATCCCGGTCGGTTCGTCTATTGGTTCGGCCGCATCCCCGGACATCACCACTCCGTCCCGGCATCGGCCTGTTCCCGTTGCAGTCCCCTTGGAGATGGAGTTGACGTCCGTGATCCCATCGGTCTCCCGTTCTCTTCGGCGCGGTGCCGCGGCCCTCGTGCTGGCCAGCCTGGCCACGCCCGCCGCGGCCCAGTCGCCCGCGCCCCAGCCGACCATGGCCCAGCTCCCGGCAACCCCCGCGGAGTCGGCCGCGCCGGCCGGACCCGTTCGCCGCGTGTCCATCGACGAGGCGGTGACGATGGCCCTCCAGCAGAACGTCTCGCTGCAGGTCCAGAAGATGTCCCCGGAGATTTCCGAACTCGACGTCGTCTCCGCCTACGGCGGGTGGCTGCCCTCGCTCACCGGTCAGCTCTTCTTCCAGAGCCTCGAACAGCCGGTCAACACGCTGCTGCAGGGCAACACCCAGTCGTTCCAGCAGGACCAGTTCTTCGGCAACTTCGGCGTCGAGCAGTTCCTGCCGACCGGCGGCAACTACTCGGTGGGCTACCAGGGCACCCGCAACAAGAACAACAACATCTTCGCCACGCTGAACCCGAGCACGCAGGGCAACTTCACGTTCTCGTTCGTGCAGCCGCTGCTGCGCAACCGCGCGACCGACAACACCCGCACGCAGATCCTGATCACCAAGAACAACCTCGCGATCAGCGACATGGACCTGCGCAACTCGGTGGTGAGCACGATCCGCGACGTGAAGAACGCCTACTGGGACCTCGTCGTGGCGCAGTCGGCGCTCGCGGTGCAGCGCCAGACGCTGGAGCTGTCGCTGCAGACGCTCGGCGACAACCGCAAGCGCGTCGAGGTGGGCACCATGGCCCCGATCGACATCGTCCAGGCCGAGGCCGAGGTGGCGGCCAACGAGGAGAACGTGATCATCGCCGAGCAGACGGTGGCGCAGGCGCAGGATCGCCTCCGGGCGCTCATCCTCGATCCGCGGACGCCGGACTTCTGGGCGACGACGTTCGACCCGTCCGATCCCCCGTCGCTGGCCACGACGCCCGTCGACGTGGATGCCGCGGTGGCCAAGGCGCTGGCGGCCCGGCTCGATCTGCAGGCCGCGCGCAAGCAGCTCGAGTCCAACGACATCCGCGTGAAGTTCTTCCGCAACCAGGCCCTGCCCGAGGTCTCCGCCAACGTGGACTACGGCCTGGCGGGCCTTGGCGGCACCGTCATCTCGCGCGGCCCCGGCACGGGCATCCAGCCCGGTCCGATCATCGGAGAGGACACGCGGCCCTACAGCGACGTGATTGGCGACATCCTGCAGTTCGAATACCCGACGTGGTCGGTGAGCGTGAACGTCCGCTACCCGCTCGGCCGCAACCCGAACCGCGTGAACGTCGAGCGGCAGATGCTCCAGAACGAGCAGGCCCTGCTCCAGATCCGCGACCTCGAGCGGCAGGTGGTGCAGCAGGTGCGCGACCTCGCGCGGCAGGTCAACACGAACCTGAAGCGCGTGGCGACCACGCAGGCCGCACGCTCGCTGGCCGAGCGTCGGCTCGAGGCCGAGCAGAAGAAGTTCGGCGTGGGCCTGTCCACCACGTTCAACGTGCTCCAGGCGCAGCGCGATCTCGCCGAGGCGCGCAACAACGAACAGCGCGCCATCCTCGACTTCGAGAAGTCGCGCGTGGACTTCGAGGCGGCGCAGGAAGCGTCGATCTCGGGCGCCGGCGCCGGCAGCCTCACGCTCGGCGGCGCGGTCGGTCAGGGCGGCACCAGCGCCGGCACGACCACCGGCGTGGTTCAGGGCCAGAGCGCCGCAGCCCAGCGCGCCACCGGTCAGCGGTAAGCAACTCGGTAGGGCCGGCTCTCCCCCTCGACTGCGCTCGGGGCACGGCGAGCCGGCCGCCGCGTCCGACAAGGCGCGCCAGACGGACCGCTCCACCTCCGCCACCGCTTCGGCGGACCGCTCGGAGAGCGGTCCCTACCGGTGCCGCAGCATTCCCGGCATTCCCGGCATTCCTGTACTCTGTCCCCGTGCCGCCGGTCTCGGTGATCCTCATCACGAAGAACGCCGGCGCGCACGTGGAGCGCGCGTTGCGATCGGTCGCCTGGGCCGATGAGCGCATCGTCGTCGACGCCGGCAGCACCGACGACACCGTCGCCCGCGCCCGGCCCCTCGCCACGCACGTCGAGGTCCGCGACTGGCCCGGGTACGGCCCGCAGAAGAACCACGCGGCCTCGCTCGCGCGGCACGACTGGATCCTCTCGATCGACGCCGACGAGGCCGTCACCGACACGCTCCGCGAACAGATCGCTGCCCTGCCCACCGCGCCAGCGTCTGCCGCCTTCCGGATGCCGCGGGTCACGTGGTACCTGGGGCGCTGGATTCGGACCACCGACTGGTACCCGGACTGGTCGGTGCGCCTCTACGACAGGCGCCGCGCCCGCTGGGACGACCGGCCCGTGCACGAGGCCCTGGTCGTGGATGGTCCCCTCGGGGACCTCTCGGGCGAACTCGAGCATCGCCCTTACGGCGATGTCGCCGAGCATCTCACCCGCATGAACCACTACACGACGCTGGCCGCGCAGCACATGTACGCGCAAGGCCGGCGTGCGCGGGCCTGGCACCTGGTGGCGCACCCGGTGGCGGCCTTCGCCCGCAACTATCTCGCGCGCGGCGGCGTGCGCGACGGCGTGCCGGGCCTGGTGGTGTCGCTCCTCGGTGGCGTCTACGTCCTTCAGAAGTACGTGAAGCTCTGGGAACGTGAGCGCGCCGAGCCCTGAACCTCGCGTCATGCCCATTCGGACCATCCACATCGACACCGCCCGGACCTGGCGCGGTGGCCAGAACCAGGCGCTGCTCACCGTGAAGGGCCTGCGCGCGCTCGGTCACCCGACGATGCTGGTGGCGCATCCCGAGGGTGAGCTGCGGCGCCGCGCACCGCAGACGCCGGACCTGGTACCACTCGCACCCCGCTTCGAGGTGGACTTCCACGCCGCGTGGAAGCTGGCCCGCATCATCCGCGGGTTCGAGCCCCGGATCCTCCACGCGCACGATCCGCACGGCGTCGCGCTGGCGGCCCTGGCGCTCGGCTTCCGCATGCCGTGGCCGCCGCCGATGCTCGTCGCGTCGCGACGCGTGGACTTCAAGCTCGCCGGCAACGCACTCTCGCGCGCCAAGTACCGGCAGGTGGATCGATTCATCTGCGCCTCGGAAGCCATCGGACGGATCCTCGTGGCCGACGGCACGCCCGCCGAGAAGGTCGTGACCGTCCACGAGGGCGTCGATCTCGCCCATGTCGCCGAAGCGCCGCCGGTGTCGATTCACGAGACGTTCTGGCTGCCGCACGGCGCGCCGGTCGTGCTCAACGTCGCCGCGCTCGTGCCGCACAAGGGCCAGCGCTACCTGATCGACGCCTTCGCCGAATTGCTGCCGGCGGTACCCGACGCGCGGCTCGTCGTGCTCGGTGCGGGGGAACTGCGCGAGGTGCTGGAGAAGCAGGTCAACCACCTCGGTCTGGCGAAGCACGTGCTGCTCCCGGGGTTCCGGACCGACGTGCTGTCGCTGATGAAGACGTGCGACGTGTTCGTCATGAGCTCGGTGATGGAAGGACTCGGCACGTCGCTGCTCGACGCCATGGCGTGTGCGCGGCCGATCGTCGCGACGCACACCGGTGGAATCCCCGAGGTGGTCGTCCACGAGCAGACGGGCCTCCTCGTGCCGCCCCGCGACGCCGATGCCCTGGCCGACGCCCTCGTCACGCTGCTGAAGGACGAGGCGCGCGCACGGCAGTACGGGGCCGCGGGCTACGAGCGTGTGCACCGCCAGTTCAGCGTGGACCACATGGTCGCCGAGACGGTGGCCAGCTACGAACAGCTGCTCGCCTCACGGTGAGACGGCGAGATGCCCGAACTGCCCGACCTGACCGCCTACGCCCACGCGCTCACCACGCGCGTCGTCGGGCAGCCGCTCCGGGGGGTGCGGCTCGCGAGCCCCTTCCTCCTGCGCACGGTGGACCCGCCCCTCGACGCGTTCACGGACGCGTGTGTCGTCGGGGTCTCCCTCGTCGGGAAGCGCCTGGTGCTCACGTTCCCCGACGAGCTCTTCCTCGTCCTTCACCTGATGATTGCCGGGCGGCTGCACTGGAAGCCCGCGGGAGCGAAGATCCCGGGCAAGGTCGGCCTGGCGGCCTTCGACTTCGCCGCCGGGACGCTGGTCCTCACCGAGGCGGGCTCGAAGCGGCGCGCCTCACTGCACGCGGTGCGCGGCGCGGCCGCGCTCGCGGCGCTCGATCCAGGCGGCCTCGACGTGCGGGTCCTCTCGCGCGAACGGTTTGCGGCTGCGCTCACGCGGGAACGACACACGCTGAAGCGCGCCCTCACCGATCCGCGCATCTTCAGCGGCATCGGCAACGCGTACTCCGACGAGATCCTGCACGCGGCGCGCCTCTCGCCGTTGCGCCAGACGCACCAGCTCGACGACGAGGCGATCGACCGGCTGTACGAGGCCGCGCAGACGACGCTGCAGGTGTGGATCGACCGGCTGCTCGCACGCACCGGCGACGGGTTTCCCGGGAAGGTCAGCGCGTTCGTCGAGGGCATGGCCGCGCACGGCCGGTACGGCCAGCCCTGTCCGCGGTGCGGCACGCCGATCCAGCGACTCGTGTACGCGGCCAACGAAGCCAACTACTGCCCGACGTGCCAGACCGACGGCCGCCTGCTGGCCGACAGGTCGCTGTCTCGCCTTCTGCGCGAGGACTGGCCGCGCTCGCTCGAGGATCTCGAAGAGTACAAGGCCTCACGCCGGGCGTGAGGCACGCGGCGGCTTCTGCGGGCGGCAGAACGCCTTCAACGGGCACTGCGCGTTCCCGACACGACGCCCCCAGCCGCAGGCGCCCATCATGCTCATGTGGCACAGCGAGAAGTCGTAGCGCACCGGATCCTCGGGATCGATCCGGCGCAGCGTCGCCGTGATGTCGGCAGCCATGCGCCACCCGGGGCTGGTGTAGCGCGTGAGGCGCAGGCACCGGCCGACCCTGATGGTGTGCGTGTCGAGAGGGATGACGAGCCGCGACCGCGAGACACCCGTCCAGCCGCCCGGGTCGACGGCATCGTGTCGCACCATCCAACGCACGAACAGGTTGAGCCGCTTGCACGCGCTGCCGAGCGACGGACGCGGGAAGAAGTACTGCACGCCGGGGCGCGCAGGACGCGCGCCGCCGTAGGCCTCGCGCACGTCGACCGCACACGCGGCCGCGCAGAAGGCCTCGAGGCCAGGGGCGATGTCCTCGTGCGACGAGTCGTCGCCGGCGATGAAGCAGGCTTCGAGCGACCCGTGGCGCGCCCGGAGGTCACGCAGCACGATCAGGAGCGCCACCAGGTCGTCGCCGCGTGTCCAGCGATGGACGACAGGCGCCAGCACCTCGCGTGCGGCGCGGACGTCGAGCGCATCCACGTACGCGGCAGGGTGAGGGCCGAGCAGTGCCAGCACGCGCTCGATGCTGGCCAGCACGCTGGCGAGGCGGCCGAAGGCGAGCCCCGACGCGATGGCCGCCACGACCTCGCGGTCGCGCGGGTCGTCGTAGCGCCACACGAACTGCACGGGATCGGCCGCCGAGTCGGGCACGTTGTACGAGTCGTGCAGCCGATCGAGTTCGACGCGCAGCCGCTCGAGAGTCGTAGCCATCAGGTGAGGTAGGGACGGCTCCCCGCGCCTGGCGGACGGCTCGCTTGCCCTGAGCGTAGTCGAAGGGGAGAGCCGTCCCTGCCGGCGGTCAGAACCTCGTCAGGGGAACGCCGGCCGCGCACTGCGGGCACGTCGTGGACGTGGAGATGTCGCGCGCGCCGTACTCGAGCAGCGCGACGTTGGGCACGTCGAGGGTCACCACGCTGGCCATGCGGTCGTACAGCTGCACGGTGCCGATTACCTCGCCGCCGGCCTTGCGCACCAGTTCCGCACAGTGGCCCAGCGTCTTGCCCGTGTTGCGCACGTCGTCGGCGATGAGCACCTTCTTGCCCGCGAGCACGGTGCGATACGTGGACCGCAGCCGAAGGCCCTGCTCCGCGTCGAAGTCGATGGGCGCGAAGATGCACGGCGGGTGGTCGAGGCTGCGCCGCCCGTCGAGCAGCCCGGCGAGCGTGTGCGCGAGCAGCGCCCCGCCGGTGGCCGGCCCCACCACGGCCTGCACCTGCGTGGTGAGCTCGTACGGCAGGACGTCGAGCAGATCCTGCGCGAGCTGCCAGATCGTGGACGGCCGGCAGAACAGCATGTGCGGGTTCAGGTACGTGCGCCCGTGGTAGCCGTTGCCGAAGTCGAAGTGCCCCTCGAGGAGGACGTTGGCGTCCTGCATGATGCGCTGCGCGCGCTTGCGGACGTCCTCGACGCGTTGGTTCATGTGTGTGGGCTCCTTCAGGACGACGGTCACTGGATCGGAGCGGCCGGCCAGCCGGCCAGCCCCTCCACCGCCCGGTTGCGGTACACGAGGCGCCCCCCGACGATCGTGGCCGCGACACCGCCGCGCAGCGTCCAGCCCTCGAAGGGCATGTTCTTCGACAAGGACTTCTGATCGGCGGCCCGCACCGTCACGGGGAGGTCGGGCGCGAGGATCGAGATGTCGGCCGGTGCGCCCTCGGCCAGCGACCCGCCCGGCACCCTGAGGATGCGCGCCGGGTTCACCGAGAGCAGTTCCACCATCCGCGCCAGCCCGATGCGGCCCGTGTGCACGAGTCGATCGAAGGTGAGTGACACGGCCGTCTCGAGGCCCGTGATGCCGAACGGCGCCTGATCGTACGACAACGCCTTCTCGTCGGCGTGGTGCGGCGCGTGGTCGGTTGCGATGACGTCCACGCTGCCGTCGGCCAGGCCCTCGACGAGCGCGTCCACGTCCGACTGCGGACGCAGCGGCGGGTTCATCTTCGTGTTGGTGTCGTACCCTCGCAGCGCCTCGTCGGTGAGCACGAAATGGTGCGGCGCGACCTCGCACGTCACCGCGATGCCGCGGGCCTTGCCCGCGCGCACTGCCCGCAGCGACCCGGCCGTGCTCAGGTGCGCGATGTGCACGGGCGTCTTCGTGAGGCCCGCGAGCGTGATGTCACGCTCGATCCACAGTTCCTCGGCTTCTCCCGGAATGCCGCGCAGGCCCAGCTCCGACGCCACCGCGCCCTCGTGGACGACACCCTCGCCCTTCAGCGTCGGGTCCTCGCAGTGGTCGATGACCAGCACGTCGAGCATGCCCGCGTACTCCAGGGCCCGCCGCATCAGCAGCGCCGTCCGGATGGGATGCCCATCGTCGGAGATCGCCACGCAGCCGGCGGCCTTGAGCTCGCCGATCTCGGCCAGTTGCTCGCCCTTCGACCCGACCGACGCCGCGCCAATCGGGTACACCCGCGCCAACCCGGCCGCGTCGGCCTTCTCGCGGATGTAGCGCGTGACCGCGCCGCTGTCGTTCACCGGCGACGTGTTGGGCATGCAGGCGACGGCGGTGAAGCCGCCGGCCACCGCGGCGGCCACGCCGGTCGCCACCGTCTCCTTGTGCTCCTGCCCGGGTTCGCGCAGGTGCACGTGCATGTCGATGAGCCCCGGCGTGACGATGCAGCCGGCCGGCACGTCGAGAACGGTGGCGCCCTCGGGCACGGGGAGCTCCGCGCCGACGCGGGCAATCACGCCGTCGCGCACCTCGATGTCGAAGACGCCGTCGCGTCCGGTGGCCGGGTCCACCACCCGGCCGTTCTTCAGGATGAGAGTCATGGCCTCGGTCATTCCTCGCTGCCGCCGAGCAGGTAGAGCACGGCCATGCGCACGGCGACGCCGTTGGCCACCTGTTCCAGGATGACGGCGCGCGGGCCGTCGGCCACCTCGGAGGCAATCTCCACGCCGCGGTTCATGGGCCCGGGGTGCATCACGATCGCGTCGGGCTGCGCCAGCGCGAGCCGGTCGGCCGTGAGCCCGAACAGCGTGAAGTACTCGCGCAGCGACGGGAAGAAGTTGTTCTGCATCCGTTCGAGCTGGATTCGCAGCATCATGACGACGTCGGCGCCGTCGAGCGCCTCCTCGATGGTGCGGCACGGCGTGCCGCCCATCGCCTCGATGCCGATCGGCACGAGCGGACGCGGCGCGGCCACACGTACCGAGGCCCCCATCTTGCGCAGCAGCAGCAGGTTGGATCGCAGCACGCGGCTGTGCAGCAGATCGCCGACGATCGCCACCTGCAGGCCGTCGAGCCGACCCTTGTGTTGCCGCATCGTGTAGGCGTCGAGCAGCGCCTGTGTCGGGTGCTCGTGCAGGCCGTCTCCGGCGTTGACGATGCGCGACCGGCAGTGGCGCGCGAGCTGGTGACACGCGCCCGACGAGCCGTGGCGCACGACGAGCATGTCGGGCTGCATCGCCTCGATGTTGCTCACCGTGTCGAGCAGCGTCTCGCCCTTCACCACGCTCGACGTGGACACTGCGAGGTTCAACGTGTCGGCGCTGAGGCGCTTCTCGGCGATCTCGAACGACGTCCGCGTGCGCGTGCTCGGCTCGAAGAACAGGTTCACGACGGTGCGGCCGCGCAGGGCGGGCACCTTCTTGATCTGCCGCTCGCCCACCTCGCGCATGGCGTCGGCCGTGTCGAGGATGAGCGTGATCTCCTCGGGCGAGAGATCGGTGATGCCGAGCAGGTGACGGCCACGCAGCGCGGTGACGGGGGCCGCGGTGCTCATGCGCCCTCCTCGAGCTCGACCTCGTCGAGGCCGTCGATCTCGCGCAACCGCACCTGCACGCTCTGCGCGGGCGAGGTCGGCAGGTTCTTGCCCACGTAGTCGGCCTTGATCGGCAGTTCGCGGTGCCCGCGGTCCACGAGCACGATCAGCTGGATGCTCCGTGGACGGCCGTAGTCGATGATCGCGTCGAGCGCCGCGCGAATCGTCCGCCCGGTGTAGAGCACGTCGTCGACCAGCAGGATGCGCCGCCCTTCGACCGAGAAGCGGATGTCGGTGCTGCGCACCAGCGGCTGCGGCCCGAGCGGGTGCCGCATGTAGTCGTCGCGGTAGAGCGTGATGTCCAGCGACCCCACGGGCATCGTCACGCCCGCCACCTCGCGCAGGATCTGCGCGAGACGCTCGGCAATCACGACGCCGCGGGTGCGGATGCCGACCAGCGCGACGTCCGAGAGGTCGCGGTTGCGCTCGAGGATCTCGTGGGCGATCCGGGCCAGGCTGCGCTCGATGCGCGCGCCGTCCATCACCGTGGCCATGCGGACCTCCGCGAACGGTCGGACACGCGCCGCGACGACGCCGGACGACCGGCGGCGCAACTCCAGGACATGCAGGGGACACCCGCGCAGTGGCGCAGGCGACAGGCGTGGGACATGAGCAGACCTCTTTGCGGCCTCACGGGACCGCGATTAAAGAGCCGGGAGGTAGGATACAGGAAATTCAGGATTGAGGAATTCAGAATGCAGGGCGGGGCGAACACCGACACGCTCCGCACAGGAGAATTCAGGCTTCACGATTCAGAATGCAGGGCGGGGCGAACACCGACACGCTTCGCGGAACGTCACGGCTTCGCGGCCTTCACACAGTGCGAACCTGCCCTGCATTTTGAACTCTGAATCTTGAACTGTTGGTGTCCGAACCTGCCCTGCATTCTGAACTCTGAATTCTGAACTGTGAGTGTCGGTGAAACCTGCCTCAATTGCTGTCTATTGATAGCTGCGAATGAAGCTGACCGGCCGGCCGGTGGTGAGGGCCGACGAGAAGAGGTCGGTGCGCGCAAAGCCGTCCATGTCGCGCGCGACGGGCAGCCCGAGGTAGTAGAGCACCGTCGGCAGGACGTCGACGATGGCGCCCACGCTCTTGCGGCCGGGCGAAACGAAGCGGCCGTAGGCCAGCAGGAAGCCATCCGACCGGCTCGCCTCCGCCGCCAGCCCGGCGTCGTCTACCAGCCGGTCGCGCAGGCGCGCCAGGGGGCTGGCCGGCTCGAGGCGATAACCCGATACGACCAGCAGCAGGTCGTCGGGAGCCAGGCGGGTCAGCATGCGCCCGACCTCGGCGTCGATGAAGTCGTAGACGTGATCGACGGGGCGTCGTCCAGGCGCGCCCCCCGCGCCCGGCCCGCCCGGCGCTGCCAGGCGGCCGTCGCGGCCGAGTGCCGACAGCGCCGCGTAGCGGATGCCGCCGACGCGCACGTCGGGAGCGGCGAGTGCCGCTTCGAATCGCTCCCGCCGTGCCCGATCGACGACGGTCGGATCGGGCAGCGGACCAGCCTGTTCGAGCCCAATCAGCTGTCCGACGCGGAGACTCGCGTGCCGGGCGAGCGGCCACCCGGCGAGGACCGTCGGCACGCCCGAGGCATCGAGCACCCGCCAGATCGGGGCGCCCCGCAGATCGCCCGGCGACATCGGCATCGGCTCGAGCAGGCCCGTGTGCACCAGGAGATCGGCGAAGACGTAGCGCGGGAGCAGGTCGAGTTCGGCCCAGCCCCCTTTGTAGCGTTCCGGCGCGGCGATGCCCGTGCCCGGCGGGTAGCGTCCGGTAGCGACCGACGCCCAGATCGGCTCGGGCTGACGCGGCTCGATAGAAAACAGCGTGAGTGAGGCCCCGCCGTCGAGCAGTCGTCCGAAGTTGGGCAGCCGCCCCTGGGCCGCCGCCGGCGAGACGTAGTCGAGCGACGCGCCATCGAGCAGCACGAGCCACACGCGGCCCGCCGCTGGCTCACGCAGCGACACGTCCACGGCACGCACCGCGCTGCGCGCGGGCGGACGGGGCTCACCGGGGCCGCGCGCCACGAGCGGCAGGGCCACGGCCGCAGACGCGGCGATGCCGAGCAGCGCACCACCGACCCGACTCCCCCTACGTCCGAACCCGTAGTGAATCAGGGCGATCAGGAACAGCACGCCGGCCGTGGCGGCAAGGGTGAACAGCGCCATGCCGAAACGCCTCGCTGCACCGGGCGACAGCGAGGGCTCGAACGCCGACAGGTTGAGCCACGCCAGCAGCACGCCGAGACTGACGACGAGAGTCGTCATCCAGGCGAGCAGGCGCAGGCTGAGCCAGCCGGGACCGCGACGCGTCGAGAGGTAGCGCACCAGGCTCGCGAAGAAGAACCCGCTGGCGAGCAGCGTGCCGGCCGTGACGAGCACCCGCCAGCCGAGGGAGAAGAGCACACCAGGCCTGAGCGGGAGGCCGGGGTTGAGCAGGAGCAGCAGGTTGGTGAGGACCGCCGCACCAAGGGCTCCGGCCACCAGGGCATTCGAGAGCAGGCGGAGGTAGGGCATGGCGGATGCGCTATGCTGCCCGGGATGATCGTGGACGAGCAGGCCGAGGTGCTCGGAAATCGTACGCTCTCGGCAGAGTACAACGTCGTCTCGCTGGACGCGCCGTCGATTGCGGCAGCGGCGCGACCGGGGCAGTTCGTCATGGTGAAGACGAAGCCCGGCCTCGAGCCCCTGCTCCGCCGGCCGTTCTCGATCTTCGAGATCCTGCGCACGGCCGACGGCGAGCCGCGTGGCATCAGCATCCTGAACAAGCGCATCGGCCTCGGCACCGGCCAGTTGTTCGACGTGCGCGCCGGTGAACGTCTCGCGGTCCTCGGCCCGCTCGGGCAGCCGTGGCCGCTCGTGGAGCCGCCGACCGACGCCTGGATGGTGGCCGGTGGCGTCGGGCTCGCGCCGTTTGCCACGCTCACGGAAGCCCTGTCGGGCCTCGGCGTCCGACTGCGCCTCTTCTACGGCGCCCGGCGCGGTGAGGACCTCTACTATGCCGACTGGTTCGCCGAGCGCGGCGTCGAGCTCGTGCTCGCCACCGAAGACGGCAGCCGCGGCACGCACGGGCGCATCACCGTGCCGCTCGACGCGGCGCTGCGCGACACGGCCGCGGAGGCGCCGCTGGCCATCTACTGCTGCGGGCCCACGCCCATGATGCAGGCCGTGGCCGCACGCGCTGCGGAAGCGGGCCGCGACGTGTGGGTGTCGCTCGAACAGGTGATGGGCTGCGGCATGGGCGGGTGCTACAGCTGCGTGGTGCCGGTGAAGACGCCCGGAGGCGGGTCGCACTTCGTCCGGTCGTGCACGTCGGGCCCGGTGTTCGCGGCCAGTGCGCTGCAGTGGGAAGGGCTGGCGCACCATGGCTGACCTGTCCACGCCGATCGGTTCGCTCACGCTCCGCAACCCGTTGATGGCCGCCAGCGGCTGCTTCGGCTACGGCGTCGAGTACGCGGGCGCCTTCGACCTCTCGACGCTCGGGGCGGTGGTCGTCAAGGGCCTCTTCCTCTCGGAGCGTGAAGGCCACGCCCCACCGCGCATCGTCGAGACGCCGGCGGGCATGCTCAACGCCATCGGGCTCCAGGGCATCGGTGTGCACCGCTTCGTGAAGGAGCGGCTGCCGGAGTTGCGGGCGCTCGGCGCCGTGACGATCGTCAACGTCTGCGGCGTGACGATCGACGAGTACGTCGAGGTCTGCCGCGTGCTGTCGGATCACGAGGGCGTCGCCGGCATCGAGCTGAACATCTCGTGCCCCAACATCAAGGAGGGCGGGATCCAGTTCGGCTGCAGCCTGCCCGGCACGCACGACGTGGTCGCGGCGGTGCGCAAGGCCACCGCGCTGCCGATCATGCCCAAGCTCACGCCCAACGTCACCGACGTCGCCTCGTTCGCGCGGGCGGCCGAGGAGGCGGGCGCCGACGCCGTCTCGCTGGTCAACACGTTCCTGGCCATGGCGATCGACGTCGAGACGCGAAAGCCGAAGCTCACCAATGTGATGGGCGGCCTGAGCGGACCCGCCATTCGTCCCATCGCGGTGCGCATGGTGTACGAGTGCCGGCAGGCCGTGCGCATTCCGATCGTCGGCATGGGCGGCATCGCCTCGGCCGAGGACGTGATCGAGTTCATGCTCGCCGGCGCCGACGCGGTGCAGATCGGCACGGCCAACTTCGCCGACCCGTTCATCTGGTCGCGCGTGCTGGCCGATCTCGAGGCGTACTGCGCGCGCCACGGCGTGGCGCGGCTCGCCGACCTCGTGGGTGGCGTGGACACGGGGAAGAAGAAGGCGCCGGAGTCCGCATGTCGCCCATCCTGATCGCCCTCGACGTCGATCGCATCGCCCAGGCCGACGCGCTCGTGCAGCAGCTCGCGCCGCACGTCGGCGGCTTCAAGATCGGCAAGCAGCTCTTCGTGAGCGAGGGGCCGGCGGCCCTGGCGCCGGTGCGCGACCGCGGGCTGCGGCTGTTCCTCGACCTCAAGTTCCACGACATCCCCAACACCGTGGCCGGGGCCGTGCGGTCGGCCACGCGACTGGGCGCGTGGATGATGACGGTGCACGCGTCGGGCGGACGCGACATGCTGCGCGCGGCGCGCGACGCGGCCCACGAGGAAGCGGCGCGGCTCGGTGCGCCACGCCCGCTGGTGGTGGGGGTGACGGTGCTGACCAGCCTCGACGACCCGCGCCTGACCGAGGTCGGCGTCGCTGGTGGCGTGCGCGATCAGGTGCGGCGCCTCGCGCTCCTCGCGCGCGAAGCCGGCATCGACGGTGTCGTCGCGTCGCCCCTGGAGATCGGGCTGATCCGCGAGACGTGCGGCCCCGACTTCGCGATCGTCACGCCCGGGATTCGTCCGGCGTCGGCCGGCGCCGACGACCAGGCCCGCACGCTCACGCCCGCAGACGCGGTGCGCGCGGGGGCGACGTATCTCGTGATTGGCCGCCCGATCACGGGCGCGCCCGACCCGGCCGCCGCAGCCGCCGCCATCAACGACGACTGCAGGTAGGGACGGCCGTCCCGGCCGTCCGACACAGAGGTAGGGCGGCGTGTCCC
>VFQN01001457.1_pt1 | contig 39635 bp, 33 predicted proteins | sample 3512371 | NCBI WGS metagenome assembly VFQN01 (sample SAMN10412370, study PRJNA504923) | tailings metagenome | isolation source: Replicate 2 from Balatoc abandoned mine | place: Philippines: Itogon, Benguet | collected 2017-08-28
TCGGCTCCGTGGTGCCGGCCGGGGACAACTATTACGCGGCGCTCAATTCCGCGGTGTTCACCGACGGTTCCTTCTGCTTCATTCCGAAGGGTGTCAAGTGCCCGATGGAGCTGTCGACCTATTTCCGCATCAATACCCAGGACTCGGGTCAGTTCGAGCGCACGCTGATCATTGCCGAGGAGGGCGCACAGGTGTCCTACCTCGAGGGCTGCACGGCGCCCAAGTTCGATACCAACCAGTTGCATGCCGCGGTGGTCGAGCTGGTGGCGCTGGATGATGCCGACATCAAGTATTCGACGGTGCAGAACTGGTATGCCGGCGACGAAAACGGCAAGGGCGGCATTTACAACTTCGTCACCAAGCGCGGACTGTGCAAGGGGCGCAACTCCAAGATTTCCTGGACCCAGGTCGAGACCGGCTCGGCGATCACCTGGAAATACCCGTCCTGCGTGCTGCTCGGCGACAATTCGATCGGCGAGTTCTACTCGGTGGCGCTGACCAACCACAAGCAGCAGGCCGACACCGGTACCAAGATGATCCACCTCGGGAAAAACACCCGCAGCACGATCATCAGCAAGGGCATTTCGGCTGGCCATTCCAACAACAGCTACCGCGGGTTGGTGAAAATCGGTGCCAAGGCCGAGGGTGCGCGCAACTTCTCGCAGTGCGACTCGATGCTGATCGGGGCCAAATGCGGCGCCAACACCTTCCCTTACATCCAGGTCAACAACCCGACGGCGAAGGTCGAGCACGAGGCGACCACCTCGAAGATCGGTGAGGATCAACTGTTTTATTTCCAGAGCCGTGGCATTGGCACCGAGGAAGCGGTGTCGATGATCATCAATGGCTTCTGCAAGGATGTATTCCAGCAACTGCCGATGGAGTTCGCGGTCGAGGCGACCAAGCTCCTGGGGCTGAAACTTGAAGGTAGTGTCGGATGATCAACAAAGACGCAAAAACCATCCTTGAGGTCCGTGACCTGACCGCCACCGTGGCGGGGGTCGAGATCCTCAATGGCATCAACCTGACGGTCCGTGCCGGCGAAGTGCACGCGATTATGGGACCCAACGGCTCTGGCAAAAGCACCTTTGCCAAGGTGCTGGCCGGCCATCCGGCTTACACGGTGAAGGGTGGCGAGGTGCTGTTCGAGGGCAAGGATCTGTTCGCGCTGGAGTCCGATGAGCGCGCCCGTGCCGGTATCTTCCTCGGTTTCCAGTATCCGGTGGAAATTCCGGGCGTCACCAACAGTGCCTTCCTGCGGCTTGCCTACAACACGGTGCAGGGCGGACGTGGCAAAGACGAGCTTGACCCGTTGGAGTTCGACGACCTGGTGCGCGAAAAAATGAAGCTGCTGGAAATGAGCCCGGAATTCCTCAGCCGTAGTGTCAACGACGGCTTCTCCGGCGGCGAGAAGAAACGCAACGAGATCCTGCAGATGGCGCTGCTCGAGCCGAAACTGGCGCTGCTCGACGAAACCGACTCTGGCCTCGACATCGACGCGCTGCGCGTGGTCGCAGGCGGCGTCAACAAGCTGCTGAATGCCGACAATGCCTGCATTCTGGTGACCCACTATCAGCGTCTGCTCAACTACATCACGCCGGATTACGTGCATGTGATGTCGGCCGGCCGCATCATCCGTTCCGGCGACAGGACTCTCGCGCTGGAGCTCGAAGAGCGCGGCTACGACTGGCTGCTGGACGGAAAAAAGGCGGTAGCGTGACGACCACGGCAGTTCATCCCTATGTGGCCTCGCTGCTCGCGGGCAGCGGAGCCGTACCGAAGAGTCCCGCCGCCTGGCTCGATGCCCGGCGCGCCGCGGCACTGGAACGCGCCAATGCGCTGTCGGTGCCGACCACCCGTGACGAAGAGTGGCGCTTCACCGACCTGACGCCGCTGACGAAGCTGCAGCTGCAGCCCGCAGCGCTACCGGCGCCGGTGCCGGCGGCGGAGATTGAGACCCACGCCGTGCCCGAGGCGGCGGTGCGCCTGGTGTTTGTCGACGGCATTCTCGTGCCGCAGCTGGGGGCATCCGGCACACTTCCGGCCGGCGTCGCCGTGCTGCCACTGGCCGAGGCCCTGAAAAGCCATGCCGCATTGCTCGAGTCCCATCTGGCAAAGATTGCCGGTGATGGGTCGGTTGGGGGCGACCTGTTCGTGTCGCTCAACACGGCCTTCCTGAACCAGGGCGTGTTCATCCATTTTGCGAAGGGCGCCGTGCTGAAGGCGCCGATCCACCTGCTGTTCGTCGCTGCCGGGCAGAACGTCGCGGCCCATCCGCGCGTGCTGCTGGTTGCCGAAACCGGCGCTGAAGGCTGCGTGATTGAGGATTATGTCGCGCAGGGTGAAGCCGCGGGCCTGACCAATGCCGTGACGGAAATTGCGGTGGCGGACAATGCCGCCGTCCGCCACGTCAAGCTCCAGCGTGAAAGCCAGAAGGCCTTCCATATCGGCAGCTGCGCGGTCACGCTGGGCAAGGACGCGCGTTTTGTGTCGCAGGCGGTGACGCTGGGGGCGCGGCTGTCGCGCAACAACCTTGCCATCCAGCAACAGGGCGAGGGCATCGAGGTCGCGATTGACGGTCTGGCGCTGATAGACGGTCGCCAGCTCGCCGACACCCACACGCTGATCGATCACCTGAAACCCCATGGCCGCTGCGAGCAGGTGCATAAAACCATCGTCGGCGGCGGCGCACATGCCGTGTTCAACGGCAAGGTGTTCGTGCGTGAAGGTGCGCAGCTGACCGACTCCTCGCAGCAGAACCGCAACCTGCTGCTGTCGGACAAGGCGCATGTCGACACCAAGCCGCAACTTGAAATCTTCGCCGATGACGTCAAGTGCGCCCACGGCGCCACCGTCGGCCAGCTCGACCCCGATCACCTGTTCTATCTGAAGAGCCGCGGCTTGCCGGAAGCGCGGGCGCGCAACCTGCTGACCTACGCCTTTGGCGCTGAAGTCATCGACCGCATTCCCGTGCCCTCGCTGGTGGCGAAGCTGGAGGCGATGGTGCTGGCGCGCACGGAGGCCGGTGCATGACCGCGCGCGATCCCCTGCTGGCGCCGCTGGATGTGATCGCACTGCGCCGCGATTTCCCGGTTCTCGACCTCAAGGTCAACGGCAAGCCGCTGGTGTTCCTCGACAACGCGGCCTCGAGCCAGATGCCGCGGCAGGTTATGGAGCGCTGGGTGAAATACCGCTCGTCCCAGCACGCCAATATCCACCGCGCCGTGCATTACCTGTCGGAGACTGCTACCGCCGAATACGAGGCGGCGCGGCGCAAGGTCCAGAAATTCCTCAATGCCCGCGAAGAGCGCGAGTGCATTTTCACCAGCGGCACCACCGAGGGCATTAATCTCGTCGCCCACGGCTATGGCCGCAAATTCTTCGGTCCCGGTGATGAGATCATCCTGACGACGCTGGAGCACCACTCCAATATCGTGCCCTGGCAGATGGTCGCCGAAGAGAAGGGTGCGAAAATCCGCGTGGTGCCGGTCAACGACCGCGGCGAGCTGCTGGTCGATGAATACCGCAAGCTGTTCAATGCCCGCACGAAGTTCGTCGCGCTGACCCATGTCTCGAATGCACTGGGCACGATCACGCCGGTGAAGGAGATGATCGCCATCGCCCATGAACATGGTGTGCCGGTGCTGGTCGACGGCGCGCAGGCGGCGCCGCACCTGAAGGTTGATGTGCAGGACCTCGACTGCGATTTCTACGTGTTTTCCGGCCACAAGCTCTGTGGTCCGACCGGCATCGGCGCGCTCTATGGCAGGGCCGCGCTGCTGGAGAGCATGCAGCCCTTCAAGGGCGGTGGCGACATGATCCTGTCCGTCACCTTCGAAAAAACCACCTATGCACCGATTCCCGCCAAGTTCGAGGCGGGTACGCCGCCGATCGGCGAGGCGATCACGCTGGGCGCGGCAATCGATTATCTGACCGGCGTCGGCATCGAGCGCATTGCTGCCCACGAGACGGATTTGCTGGACTACGCCACCGACCGTTTCAACCGGCTGCCCGGCGTGCGCCTGATCGGCACGGCCGAGAAGAAGGCGGCGGTGCTGTCCTTTGCCGTCGAAGGCGTGCATCCGCATGACGTCGGCTCTCTGCTGAACGATGACGGTGTGGCGATCCGCACGGGACATCACTGTGCACAGCCGGTGATGCAGCGTTTCAAGGTGCCGGCGACTTGCCGCGCGTCCTTTGCCTTCTACAACACCACCGAAGAGGTCGATGCACTGGTCGATTCGCTCGTCCGAGTGCAGAAACTCTTTGCCTGAGCGTTACCGAATACCGACATGGACAGCCGAGCCCTATACCAGGAGATGATCCTCGAGCACAACAAGAAGCCCCGCAACTGGGGCATGCTTGCGGATGCCACGCACAAGGCCGAGGGCCTTAATCCGCTGTGCGGGGATCACATACATCTGTCGCTGAAACTGAACGGCGAGCAGGTCGAGGCGGTCGGTTTCGAGGGTGAGGCTTGCGCGATCTGCAAAGCTTCTGCCTCGATGATGACCGCCGCGGTCAAGGGCAAGACCCGCGCTGACGCCGAACAGATGGTGCAGGAGTTCCGCGACATGACCACGGGCAAGCTCGACACCGCCGCGCCACATCACCTCGGCCGGCTGACCGTGTTTGCCGGGGTGCGCGACCTGCCGACGCGGGTGAAGTGCGCGATCCTACCCTGGCATACGTTGCATGCCGCCTTTGCCGGCAGCGATACCGCCTCCACCGAATAAGCCACACAGACACTGCATCACCGAACATGCCGAAAATCGCCGAAATCGAACCCACCCCGAACCCCAATGCGATGAAGTTCATCCTGCGGGAGCCGCTGACCTGGGGCATCACCCGCTCGTATGACAAGCCGGAGCAGGCCGTCGGAGATCCGCTGGCCATGGCCCTGTTCGACATTGAGCACGTGACCAACGTGTTCTACGTCGACCATTGGGTCACCGTGACCCAGGACGGCGGTGCCGACTGGCAGGAACTGATGCGCAAGCTGGCGGTACCGATTCGCGACGCCCCCACCGCGGATGCGCAGTCGGCACAACTGGCCGAGCAGGCGGGCGAGTCTCTGGATCCGGAAAAGCTGAGTCCCGAAGACCGTGACCGCTTGGACCGCATCAATGCCGCGCTCGACGAGCAGGTGCGGCCGTACCTGCAGAACGACGGTGGCGACCTCTACGTGGTTGGCCTCGAGGGCAACAAGCTGTCGGTGCATTACCAGGGCGCCTGCGGCAGCTGCCCGAGTTCGCTGTCGGGCACGCTGGCCGGCATTGAAAGCCTGGTGCGCCAGATCGAACCTGACCTCGAAGTCGTCGCGGTGTAGCCATGGCGGACTGGGTCACCGTCGCCACGGAAGGTGAGATCGCGCCCGGCAGCTGCAAGATTGCTGACGTCGATGGCGTATCCGTTGCAGTGTTCAACATCGGCGGCGAGTATTTCGCAATCGAGGATGTCTGCACCCACGATGGCGGCGAACTGGCGAGCGGCCAGCTTGAGGGCGACCAGGTGGTCTGCCCGCGCCACGGCGCGCGCTTCTGCGTGCGCACGGGTGACGCGCTGTCGGCGCCGGCCTATGAGCCGACCGCAACATTCCCGCTGCGCATCGAAAACGGGCAAATCCAGGTGCGGGATGAGCGCTGGGACTGAGAGCCGGTGATTGGTGACTGGTAAGGGGTGACTGGCTTGGCAGGCCGCTGAATTACCCCTTACCAGTCACCAATTACCCATCATCACCCCCATGGATACCCTGACCCACGCCCTCTCGGGCGCGCTGCTCGCGCGTGCGACTGCCGGCATCGAGAAACCCGCCTTGCCGCTGGGCCGCCGCGTCGGCATCGGTTTTGCTGTCGGGGCCTTTCCCGATATTGACGTCGTTGCGTCCTGGATTTCGCCGCTGGCCTATCTGTACCACCACCGTGGAATTACCCACTCGCTGGTGATGCTGCCCTTTTGGACGATCCTGCTGTCACTGATCCTGGCGCTGCTCTGGCGCAAGGGGCCGGGGTGGAAGACCTATGCGCCGGTAGTCGCGCTGTCGCTGGGCGTGCATATTGCCGGCGACTGGATCACCAGTTTTGGCACGATGATTTTTTCGCCGTTCTCGGATTACCGCCACGGCCTCGGCACCACCTTCATCATCGATCTCTGGTTTACCGGCATCATCGTCGCCGGCCTGCTGGCGTCACTGCTGTGGCGGCGCTCGCGCATACCGGCGGTTGCCGGCCTGGTGGTGCTGGTGTCCTATGTCGGCCTCCAATACGGAGCCCTGCAGCAGGCGATCGATTTCGGCGAACGCCATGCACAGGCCGCCGGCATCCGCGCGGTCGCGGTGACCGCGCTGCCGCGGCCGGTGTCGCCCTTCAACTGGATGGTGGTGATCGAGGATGCGGAGGGTTACCACTACAGCCATGTCAACGTCCGCCGCGACCGGCCGCAGTCTGCCGGTCCGCAGGCGGGTCTCATCGCGCGGCTCGACGCGGTGTATCAGCCGCTCAACAGCGCGGCGTGGGAATACAGCCCGCGCTTTGGCAATGGCGGCGAACGGGCCGCCGTGCGCGCAGTGTTCGAACACCAGGATTTCGAGTTTTTCCGCTGGTTCTCCGCGCTTCCGGTGCTGCACCGGATCGATGATGCGGATGGCCAGCTCTGCGTCTGGTTCAAGGACCTGCGCTTCCTGACGCCGGGCCGCGAGGGATTTCCCTTCATCTACGGTCTCTGCAGCGCGGCTGCCGGTCCGATGCGGCCTTATGGCCTGGGTGAGCAGGGCCGCTTTCCCGTCTACTGATCAGCCCGGCGTGCGGCGCCGGGGCGGGGAGCCTGGTTGACGCAGATCAAGCCTCCCGGCGGTAAAGGCGGCACAATCGCACCATGAATGCACGAGCACTGACAGCCTTGTGTCTGGCGGCGTTGTTTGCGCTTGCGGCCACGCCGGCCGCGGCTGCCGAGCCGCAGCCGGTGCAACGCGAAATCATTCCCGGTTCCGAGCTGATGACTTCACAGGAGCGCGAGCGCTACCGCCTGCGGCTGCGCGGGGCCGGCACACCCCAGGAACGCGAGCGCCTGCGCGCGGCACATGTGCGGGAGATGGAGGAGCGGGCCCAGCTGCGCGGCCTGCAAGTGATCGATTATTCGCGGCTGAAGGGCGCGCAGTGAGGGGCTTGCCGCTGCTGTTGCTGTGTGCCGTGCTGGGTACTGCGCAGGCCGCCGGCGATCCGGTGCGCGGCGAGAAACTGCACCAGGACTGTCTGGGCTGCCATGGTACCGAACTCTATGTGCCGCCGCGGGCGAAGGTGAAAACCCTGGCCGCGCTGAAACGGGAAACCGAACGCTGGAACGACCGGATGAATCCGAAGTTCAGCCGGCAGGAGATCGAAGACATCGTCGCCTGGCTCAATCGCGACTTTTATCGTTTCCCGCCGTAGATCATAAGTATTTGATTTTATTTATATTTTAGTCGTTCTCGGCGGACAGCAGCCAGAGCAGGCCATCGAGCCCGCTGTGGTTGATCGCATAGGTCGTCTGCTCGCGCACGACGGGCTTCGCGCGATAGGCGAAGCTGACGCCGCATTCCGCCATGAACTTGAGGTCATTGGCGCCGTCGCCGATGCCGGCGATCTGCTCCCGTTTCAGCCCGAGTTCTCCCGCCACCTTCAGCAGTGCCGCGCGCTTAGCATCGGCATTGACGATGCCGCCGACGACCTGGCCGGTCAGCTTGCCGCCGACGATCTCCAGCACGTTGGAATGCGTGTAGTCGAGCTGCACGCGTGACTTCAGGCGGTCGGTCATGAAGGTAAAGCCGCCGGAGACCAGCAGCGTGCGGATGCCGGCGCGGCGCACCGTCGCCAGCATGCGTTCCGCACCCGGCGAAAACTTCAGACGCTCGTCGTAGACTCGCTGCAGCGCTGATTCTTCGAGCCCTTTTAGTAGCGTCAGCCGCTCGCGCAGGCTCTGGTCATATTCGATTTCCCCGCGCATCGCGCGTTCAGTGATTTTGGCGACCTCGGCCTTGATGCCGATCATGTCGGCGAGCTCATCGATGGTTTCCATCGTGATCAGCGTCGAGTCCATGTCCATCACCAGCAGGCCGAAGTCCGACAGGCGACGGCCCTCGGGCACGAACCCGTGGTCGAGTTTCGCGGCTGCGCAATGGTCGGCGATGCCGGCGGCGGGCTGCGCGCCGCGCAGGCGGAAGGCGTTGTCGCCGAGGCGGTCGATGGCGGAAGCGCCTGAGAGCTTCGCCAGCGCCTTGAGGTCGGACGTTTCGATGTCCGCGCCCTGGATTACGAGATGCATAAGAATTTCCGGAAAACGGGAGCGGCGATTATAGCGAAGGCCTCGCCCCCGGCTGTGGTCTCAGGGCGCGGTGATCCAGGCGCTGATACGCTTGATGACTTCGTTCTCGATGCCGTTGAAACCGTGGTAGGCACGGGCACCGCAGGAATCTCCCGTGGTGTCTCCCCCTTCAACGACGATCAATTCCTTGCGCGGCGGCGTGGTCAGACGGTCCATCAGCCTTGGCATGTCCCGCAGCAGGCAATAGCGGCAAGCGTCGTTCCGGTGGTGCACCACCAGTACCGGAACACGCAGGCGCTCAAGATCCATCTCTGGCACGGCGCGACTGGCACGGTCGGTGAGTATGGTCGCAGTCAACACGATGCCGTCGGGCCCGCCGTCCTCCCGTGGCAGCTGCGTGGTGGCGTAAGCAACCGACTGCGTGCCGCGACTGGTGCCGATCAGCCAGACAGGCATACCGGCCTGTTCGCGCAGCCAGCGGATCACCGCCTTGACATCGGCGACATGCGCGGCGGTCTGGCGGTTTCCGGACAGGTAAGGATGGGATTGCTTGTCGGAGGGCACATCCATGACCACGGTCAACAAGCCTTCGGCTGCGAACATCTCCCGTGAACGTACCAGGAAATTTCCGCCACGTGCGATGTTGCCATCATCCTGAACCTGGATATTGCCGTCGCCGCCGGCGAACAGGATGACCGCGGCCTTCGGTTTTTCCGGCGTGATGACGAGGATGCGTTGGGTGACACCGGGACGCGAAGGCAAATCGACGACCTGTGATGCTTGTGTTTGACCGAGCGGCATCCAAAGCAGCATCGCGGCCAGCGCTATTCTGTGCAGCGGGCTGCGTCTCGATAGTTGGATTGGCATGGTGGTGATGATACGCCCCGGACGACGGTCTGATGGGTCATGTTACATTGCGCTGAGCCAGGTATGGCCGGGATGCAGCTTCAATACGGGAGATGCACTGCATGGACCTCGGAATCAGGGGCAGGACCGCGCTGGTCTGCGCGGCGAGCAAGGGACTCGGACGCGCCTGCGCAATGTCTCTGGCGCGTGAAGGTGTCGATGTCACGATCATGGCGCGCGGACGCGAGGCGCTGGAGCAGACCGCGGAGGACATCCGCAAGGCCACCGGCGTGAAGGTCACCGCGCTCATCGCCGACATCACCACGCCCGAAGGCCGCGCCGCGGTGCTGGCCGCCTGTCCGCAGCCCGACATCCTGGTCAACAACGCCGGCGGCCCGCCGCCCGGGGATTTCCGCAATTGGAGCCGCGAGGACTGGATCAAGGCGGTGGATGCCAACATGCTGACCCCGATCGAGCTGATCAAGGCCACGGTCGACGGCATGATCGCGCGCAAGTTCGGCCGCATCGTCAACATCACCTCCAACTCGGTGAAGGCGCCGATCGAGGAACTGGGCCTGTCCAATGCCGCGCGTTCAGGCCTCACCGGCTTCGTTGCGGGACTCGCGCGCAAGACCGTGCGCCACAACGTCACCATCAACAACATCCTGCCCGGCCAGTTCATGACCGACCGCCTGAAGACGCGGCTGGCGGTGAATGCGAAGGAGGCGGGGATCACGCTGGAGCAGTACCTGGCCAAGCGCAGCCAAGTGATACCTGCGGGCCGCTTTGGCGACCCCAACGAGTTTGGCGAGCTTTGCGCCTATGTCTGCAGCGTGCAGGCGGCCTTCATCACCGGGCAGAACTTCCTGATTGACGGCGGCACCTACCCCGGCACCTACTGAGGCGTGCCCTCAGGCCGGGCGCGGCGCGAACATGATGATCGCCATGCCGGCGATGGCGACTGCGCCACCGGTCAGGTCCCAGACCGTCGGCCGGATGCCGTCCACCGCCCACAGCCAGATGAGCGCTGTCGCGACATAGACGCCGCCGTACGCGGCGTAGACGCGGCCGGCGGCCGCCGGGTGCAGTGTCAGCAGCCAGGCGAACAGCGCCAGCGACACCGCGGCCGGCAGCAACACCCAGGCTGGCGCCCCCTTGTGCAGCCACAGGTAAGGCAGGTAGCAGCCGACGATCTCGGCGATCGCGGTGGCAACGAAGAGGCCCAGTGTCTTCAGTTCAAACATGCTCAGTTATCCCTGCGGCATCGATAAATGGCTTCGCACGCGCGTTCGGCGATCGCGTCATCCTCAGCAGATCGACAAAGGCCTCGATATCGGCGACGGCGCGGGGTGCTATGTTCACGGGCGCATTCTACTATTGCGAGCCTTATATATAAGTAATTGATTTTATTTATAAATTTATCGCGATATAATGCGCGCCGCGATACGCCTGCCTCATAGTGCGCGGGCCTCCCTGCAGGTCATCCATGAGCATCGACAACGAAGTCTCCCGCCGGCGCACTTTCCCGCGGGGGCGTCTGGATGGTGCCGCCTGGCATCCACAGACTCGGCCATCGCTTGCCGGAGCAATCCTCGATATGTTAACTATCGCGTATTTCAGATACGCGATAGTTATAAATCTCTTGTATGGAGCGCCCAAAAATGCTAACTTTCCCGTACTTGAAACACGGGAAAGTTAGAAGTGCCCCTCCATCTCGTAGGTGAGACGATAGACAAGACCCGCAGCCACTACCTGGCTGAGACGGGTCGTCTCGTCCATCTCATGCGGGGCATCTACGTCGATGCGCAGGACGACATTGATCAGACCGTGCTCTCCCACGCGGTGCGCATAGCCCGCTATCTGTATCCGCGCGCCTACCTGTCGGCGGCGAGTGCAGTGCTTATGGGGCCCACGCCCGACGGTCGGTTGTTCCTGACCGGCCAGCGCGTCCAGCGCACGCGCATCCGCGCACTCGAAATCATCCAGAACAAGGCTCCTGTGCGCCCGTCAGTCGCAAGCGCCGTCATTGCCGACAGCCTCGGCGAATTCGGCGTCTCCGTCTCCGCTGTGCGACAACGCTTCCTTGAAGCCTTCCGCCTGCGCAGCGAACACGCGGCCTCCATCGACCCGGGCATGCGTGAGGCCATCGCCGCACGCCTCATCGAGAGGTACGGTGACCCCAAAGCTGCCAGCGATGCTGTGTGGACGCTCGCACGCGAGAACGACTGGTACCGCGAAGGCGAGGGGGCCGAGAAGTTCCTGCTGCATCGCTCCGCAGCAGTCGCCACCAAAAACGAAGCGGCATTCGATCTTCTGGTCGCTTGGCACGGATTGCCCATCGGCAGGCTGTCCCACGATGGATTCGAATGGCGCTGGAACGCGACCCAAGAAGGTCCTACGCTGCCGCCAGTGATACGGCAGACGGTTCCTGGCAAGCTCCCGCCCTTCATCGTCTCGCTGCTACCCGAGGGCTGGCTTGAATCTGTTCTCAAGGACCACCGTGACGAGCGTGCCCTTTTACGTTCGGGCAGGCGGTACATATCCAACATCACCATCGCCAGGACGGTCGATGAGCTAAAGGCGCTCCCCGCTGATCTTCTGGTCCACAAACTCACCGCTTTCACGAAGGACGGTCTCTTCACGGGTCGCTACGACGGTCCCGGCAGAAGCGCGATTGAGCGTGACTTTGAACATCGGCTTGCGGCGCTCTATGCGAGCGCCGATACGCCACGCCTCTCCGGCGTGCAGATCAAAGCGCCGATGAACCTGGAGGGGGATGGTCGGCTCTCGCCCAGCGTGGGTACATCGTTCACGCACGTCCTGAAGCCCGCAGGAACCAGCGGCTTCGAGGCGCTGCCGCTCGTCGAGTGGCTGGGGCTTTCGCTCGCACGTGCTATAGGCCTTCCCACGCCAGAGACTGCGCTGGTGCGCATGCCCGATGGCATGCCGCCCGCCTTGCTGGTTGAACGCTTCGACATCCGTGAGCAGGCTGACGATCCTCGCTGGCTTGCCATGGAAGACATGTGTTCGGTTCTCGATCTTGAGCCTCGCGACAAGTACACCGGAACCATCGAGCGCGTTGCACGCGCAACCCGTGCGCTGTCCTCAGCGCCTGAGGAAGACTTGCTCATCCTTTTGCGCCGCGTCTTGTTCGCGTGGCTGATCGCCGATGGCGACATGCATCTCAAGAACATGGCTCTTCTCAAGACGGCAAGCAAGGGCGAGGGGGGCTTTACTTCCGTTCGCCTGGCGCCTGTCTATGACGCGTTGACCACACGAGTCTTCCCGGGGCTTCAGCACGACCGCATGGCCCTCAAGCTCGGGGGGAAAGATGAGCGGCTCCGGCGGAGCGACTTCATGGCCGTTGCCTCACTGGCAGGCTTGCGTGCATCCGACGCCGGTTCTGTGATTGACGATGTCCTGCAGCGGTTTCCCGTCGCCCTTGATGCCGTCCATCTTCCTGCCTCACTGGAACTTGCTGAGGACGCCCTGGCAACCGTCGCGAGAACGCTCGAACTGTGCCGGGACAGGGTGGCGATGTTCGATTAGGGAGATGCACATGGTGAGACCAAAAAATTCAAGAGGCGCGCGGGCACTCGCGGCGCGTGAAGATGTGGCCGATATTTGCAAACGCTATGGGCGCCTTGCGGATTGCGTAAATAAATATGTACATAACGGGGTTCTTAGGTAATGTCGAACGAGAAAATTGTTAATGAAGTCAAGCGCAGACGCACGTTTGCCATCATTTCCCACCCGGACGCGGGCAAGACCACGCTGACCGAAAAGCTGCTGCTCTTTGCCGGCGCGATCCACATCGCCGGCAGCGTCAAGTCGCGCAAGGCGTCGCGCTACGCGACCTCGGACTGGATGGAGATCGAGAAACAGCGCGGCATCTCGGTGGCGAGCTCGGTGATGCAGATGGAATACGGCGACTGCGTGATCAACCTGCTCGACACGCCGGGCCACCGCGATTTCTCCGAAGACACCTACCGCGTGCTGACTGCGGTGGACGCCGCACTGATGGTGATTGATGCCGCCAATGGTATCGAGCCGCAGACGCTGCGGCTGCTGCAGGTCTGCCGCGCCCAGAACACGCCGGTGATCACCTTCATCAACAAGATGGACCGCGAAGTGCGCGAGCCGACCGACCTGGTCGACGAGATCGAGCGCACACTGGGCATGCCGGTGGTGCCCTGCACCTGGCCGGTGGGCATGGGCAAGCAGTTCAAGGGGGTGTTCGACCTGCGTGCCGATCGCATGCGCGTATTCACTGCCGGCGAAGACCGCGTGGGTGATGATGACGAAATCATCCAGGGCATCGACAATCCGGAAATCAGCGGGCGTTTCGGCGACGCTTTCGCCCATGCCCGTGCCGAGATGGAACTGGTGCAGGGCGTATCGCCGGAATACAGCCGAGAGGAATTCCTCGCCGGTCGGCAGACGCCGCTGTTTTTCGGTTCAGCGATCAACAATTTCGGTGTGCGCGAGGTGCTTGATGCCGTGGTTGACTTTGCCTCGCCGCCACGACCGCACAAGGCGCTGCAGCGGGAAGTGAAGCCGGAAGAGCCGAAATTCACCGGCGTCGTGTTCAAGATCCAGGCCAATATGGATCCCGGCCACCGCGACCGCGTTGCCTTCATTCGCATCTGCTCCGGCCGTTTCGAGCGCACGATGCGGCTCAAGAATTGCCGCACCGACAAGTTTTTCCGGCCCAGTTCCGTAGTGTCTTTCCTGTCGCAGCGCCGCGAGCAGGTCGAGGACGCCTATGCCGGCGACATCATCGGCATACCCAATCATGGTGTGCTGCAACTGGGGGACACGCTGACTGAGGGCGAGGACCTGCAGTTCACCGGCTTGCCGTTTTTCGCGCCAGAACTGTTCCAGACCGTCGAGGTGGCGGATCCGCTGCGCAGCAAGCAGCTGAAAACCGGGCTGGCGCAGTTGGGGGAAGAAGGCGCGATCCAGGTGTTCAAACCTGTCGCCGGCAGCCTGCTGCTGCTCGGCGCTGTCGGTCAGTTGCAGTTCGAGGTCGTCGCACACCGACTGAAACACGAATACGGCTGCGAAGCGCGGATGTCGCCAGCACGCTACGTGGCAGCACGCTGGGTGACCTGTGACGACGATCGCGAATTGCAGCGTTTCATCGATGCCAACGCACACCGTGTCGCGCATGACGCTGTCGGTGCACCGACTTTTCTGGCTGCCAATTCAATCGAGATCGACGTTGCGCAGGAACAGTGGCCGAAGATCAAGTTCCATGCGCTGCGCGAGCATGCGGGCTTGATCTTTCATTCCAACGCTGCCGTGGGTTGATCCCAAAGGGTGGTGGGCCATGGCTATTTATTTTTGTGCAAGACCGATTTTGAATTGTTCGAGCAGGCGCTCGGCAGCTGCAATATTATTGTCTGCAGCCTTGAATACCGGAGCCATGTGAGTCAGCAGGCGATCCATCATTTTGGCATCGTTCAGTAGGGCGATGGCAGATTCCCGAGTAGCTGCTGTAGCGATTTGGCGTGCATCTTTGCCGAGGAGTCTGGGGCTTGCCAAATCGAGATCGAAGTCGACGGCTTCGAGCAGTGGCATTTCTTCGTCATAGATGCGGTTCTGGTTGCCGGCCGCCTGGTAATGACGGAACAGGACGGCGATATCTCGGGCATCTTTCGTGGTCTCGGCGTGCCGGTCTTGCCATGCGAACAGTTTGAGTAGCGCAAGACCCGGCAAGGAGGCGATGGGTACAGTTAATGAATCGTCAATATTTACCTGCACTACGGTGGCCAGTACTTCTTCATAACCGATGACGTTCATGATGATTTTTCGCTCGGGCGGCCAGGCGATGGTGAGCTGGGGTGTTTCGACACCGCGAAATGGGATGATATCGATAGGGTAGCCAATCGTGCTACCCGCGGGACTGTAGTAGATACGATGCTCGATTTTCTTGGCTGCATTGAACAGGCCGGTTTCAAGCAATTGTGCTTTGATTTTGTTGAACTCATCCCAGCCGGCAACGGCAACACCGAAATCGACATCAACTGTTGCCAGCCCAGTGTTGATGCCGTGGACATGTGTCAGCAGGATATCGCGGGCCATTGCGCCTGCAAAGAAATAGGGCAGGTTTAATACTCGCGCAGCGTCGTCTATTGCGCGCGATGCGGCAATAGTCATCGGATCAACGGGGCGATCAGAACCAACGAAGAGCATGGTCGATATGTTGCTCACGGATGAGTTTGGCAACTTCGAGGTTTCTCGGGTCTAGTGTTGCAACCAGATCGGCGTAGGCCAGTATCGGAGGTACCACGTCGGGATGGTCTGGGTTATCGGGGAAATTCCAGAAGGTATCTAGAATCTCAATATTGCCATCGGGATCAGCGCGTAGACGATGCTGCGCAACCAACTCGCGCAATGCGTCTTTTGTTCTTTCGGGTTTAATGTACAGGGTGCAGTTGGCAGGTTTGAGATACTCTGTGAGCCGATTGGCTGCAACTTCACCGCCCCAATAAGCGCCCAGGTTACGGAGGCGAGCAGTTTTCCACCAGTCGGGGTTTTCAGCGGTAAAGCGACGCGGGTTGAGTTTTGGGCGCAGCTTGATCGGGTAATTGGTGACCCATTCTTCGAACAGGCGTGTTGGTTCCAGGAAGCGGCGATCGTGTCTTTTCTGGCCACCTGTAATGTGACCGCGTGCTTTCAAATCGAAAAATACCCATCCGACTGCACCAAGCGCAACGCCGGCTACATCGACAATTTTCCGGTATGGTGCGTCGAGAAGCTTTGGTTGGCATAGCAATGCAAAGACAACGCGGAGCGCGGTAGCCGTTCCGCCACCTTGCTTGCCGATTGTTTGGGTAAGGCCGCCCTCCGGTTTTTCGCCGGTAATATAGATATGCAAACCTGGTAGTTGGAGAAAAGCATTTCCGGCAGTGTCTAAAAAAGCAAGATCGAGTTCACGACACTGCCTTGCAATGGCGGGCGTTATGTAGGGTGCGAACAGTAATCCGAGCCCACCGTAGTGGCCGAGCTGGGCTTTGATATGACCCACGGCAGTTAGGCGGTCGACGCGTGTTTTAGCCTCTACGTTGTAGCGATACGGTTTCCCGTCTACGTGGATGTCGATGAGCGCATCGACGCGGCGGTCGTGTTCGATTGCCGGTTCGAAAGCGATAACGCGCCCCTCCACACCGGTAACCTCGTGCAGAGCCTTTAGGGCGGGACCGAGCTTGTCTAACAAAGCTCGCTCCGTTGTGATGTCTGCTACCGGATTCATGGTCTTCCCCAATTTTGTTCATCCTAGCATGATGTTCACGTAACGTGAACATCGCCTATAAATGAACAAACCGTTTATTGTTCAAATATTTAATATGTTCACGTTACGTGAACATATATATAAAATGAACAAATATCAAGTATGCTGAGTGATGCTAATACTTAACTAATTGTTTTTATTTATTATTTATCTAAATATGGGTATAAAAATTAGCCAATAAAAGCTGGTGACTTGCTAATGGGTATGTTCTATTACTGAAAGAATAAAAGGATGACCGTTGGTAATTGCGAAACTGACCTGGGTACAAAACTTGTCAGCGCCGTCGGCCAGCTGCAGTTCGAGGTGGTCGCGCACCGGCTCAAGCACGAATACGGCTGCGAGGCGCGGATGTCGCCGGCGCGCTACGTTGCCGCGCGCTGGGTGACTTGTGAGGATGACCGTGAGCTCCAGCGTTTCATCGACGCCAACGCACACCGTGTTGCCCATGACGCGGTGGGTGCGCCGGCCTTCCTTGCTGGCAATTCAATCGAGATTGATGTCGCGCAGGAGCAGTGGCCGAAGATCAAGTTCCACGCGCTGTGCGAGCACGCAGGGTTAATTTTTCATTCCAACGCCGCGGTGGGTTGATCGGGTAGTAGGGCCGACCGCCGGCGTCAGGTCAGTGCGGTCGCCGCTCCATGACAAAACGCTCCAGCGCGACGCCGTCGCGCATGACCCGCTCCGCCCGCAGCACTGAAAACCCCGCCTTTTCGAAGAAGGGCCTCGCGGTGCGGCTGGCTTCGGTGTGTAGTGCCGTGATGCCGCGCGCACCGGCATCAGCGACCAGCACGTCGAGCAGCGCACAGGCGACTCCCATGCGCCGGAAATCGGGGTGCACATAGAGCAGGTCGATGTGGCCCGGCGCATCCGTGGTGATGAAGCCGCCCATCTTGCCGTTGATCTGGAAAACCCAGCCGCGACTGTCTTCCATGCGCTGCTCCCAGGCACGGCGGTCGGATTCCCGCGGCGCCCAGGCTTCGAGTTCCTCCGGCGTGTAATCGCCGGCGGCCAGTTCGTGCACGGCGCGACGAAAGGTGTCGATGGTGGCGTCCAGATCCTGCGGACGCCATTTGCGCATGGGCATGAAAGACCTATCTATTGTTTTGCGACTTCGGCAGCCCAGCGCGCGATCTCTGCCGCTGAGTCGCGAGGCGCACTGCGGTGATCCGAAGACGGCTCGTAGAGCCGTTTCAGCGGCGTGGCCAGCGCGCCGTACATCTCCTGCTTCGCACGCAGCAGGGCCGGATAATCCGAAGTCGGTGCGACATGCAGCACCGGCAGGGTTTTCGGCAGGGCCTGCGAGGATTTTGTCTGGTTCATCGGGCCTTCCGGATCGAACCACGACAGGTAGGCCGCCGCTGTGGTACGCACGGTCCAGAAGCCCTTGTCGCCCTCGTATTCCTCGAATTCGCCCGGTTCATTGCCCTTGCCGTCAGCCACCAGGCTGCGCGCCTTCGATACCGAGGGGGCCACCTTCTGGCGGTAGAAATTTGTCGCGACGCTGCCGCCCGGCGCGATCAGTACCAGGCCGTCGATCGGGTGTTTCGACGCGTAATACAGGCCGAACACCGCCCCCTGGCTGTGTCCGGCGAGGAAGACTTTCGTCGCGCCGCGCTGGCGCAGGCTGCGGACGGCTTCGGTCACCTGCGCTTCCGCGGCGGCAACGTCACTGTCGTATTTGCGTTTTCCGGACCAGGGCATCTCGGGGCTGATCACCAGCATGCCCTGCTGCTGCAGGTTCGCAGCCAGCGGGGCGGTCAGACCCTCGGGGCGGCCGCCCTTGCCGTGCAGGACCACAAAACCGATGGTCGACTGGGCGGCAGTCTGGCCGGCATGCAACAGCAGCCACAGCAGCAGCACGATGACGGGTTTCAGGCGGTTCGTGAAGTTCATGGACGCTGTCCTCGTGGCGGAAGCCAGCGCCATTGTCGGCGCATCAGCCGAGTTCGGCAAACAGGCGGCGGATTTCGGTGACCCGAGACTTCAGGTCCGGCGTCGCGGTTTCGACGCGCAGCCGGTCCTGGCCGGCGAGTTTGTAGTGTTTTTTCTTCTGGATCAGCGAGATGATCTTGATCGGTTCGATCGGCGGGTTGGGCACGAACTGCAGGTTGATCACCGCATCGCTGGCGTCGATACGGGCGATGCCCAGCGGTTTGCCGAGCAGGCGCAGGCGATGGCAGTCGAGCAGGGTGCGGGTGGGTTCCGGCAGTTCGCCGAAGCGGTCGATCAGCTCCTCCTGCAGCAGTTGCAGCTGGTCCTCGTTGTCGCAGTTGGCGAGCCGCTTGTAGAGCACCAGCCGCTCGTGCACGTCATGGCAGTAGTCCTCGGGCAGGAGTGCCGGCGCGTGCAGGTTGATTTCGGTGGTGACGCCGAGCGGGGCGTCGAGATTGGGCTCCTTGCCCTCTTTGAGGGACTTCACCGCGGCGTCGAGCATTGTGCAGTACAGATTGAAACCGACTTCCTGCATCTCGCCCGACTGTGAGTCGCCAAGCACCTCGCCGGCGCCGCGGATCTCGAGGTCGTGCATCGCCAGGAAGAAGCCCGAGCCCAGTTCTTCCATCGCCTGGATTGCCTCCAGCCGTTTTTTCGCGGCTGGCGTGATGTTGCCTTCGTCCGGCAGCAGCAGGTAAGCATAGGCCTGGTGATGCGAACGGCCGACCCGGCCGCGCAGCTGGTGCAGCTGCGCGAGGCCAAAACGGTCAGCGCGGTTGATGATGATCGTGTTTGCGGTCGGGATGTCGATACCGGTTTCGATGATGGTGGTGCACAGGAGCACGTTGAAGCGGCCCTGGTAGAAGTCGCGCATCGCCAGTTCGAGGTCGCGCTCGCGCATCTGGCCGTGGGCGATTCGCACCCGCGCTTCGGGCAGCAGCCGCGTCAGCTCCTCCTCGACGCCGCGGATGGTGTCGATGTCGTTATGCAGGAAGTACACCTGGCCTCCGCGCTTGAGCTCCCGCAGCACGGCTTCTCGGATCAGCGATTTCGCGTAACGCGCAACGAAGGTCTTGATCGCCAGCCGCCGCTGTGGTGCGGTGGCGATCACGGAAAAGTCGCGCAGGCCCTCCAGCGACATCGCCAGCGTGCGCGGGATGGGGGTCGCGGTCAGCGTCAGCACATCGACTTCCGCGCGCAGGGCCTTCAGCTGCTCCTTTTGCCGCACCCCGAAACGATGCTCCTCGTCGATGATCACCAGCCCGAGGTTCTTGAACTTCACGTCGCGGCTGACCAGCTTGTGGGTGCCCACCGCGATGTCGATGCGGCCCTCGGCGAGCCCCTTCAGTGCATCCGCGGTTTCCTTGGCGCTGCGGAAACGCGACAGTTCGGCCACTTTCACCGGCCAGTCGGCAAAACGGTCGCTGAAGGTGTTGAAATGCTGCTCGGCGAGCAGGGTGGTCGGCACCAGCACGGCGACCTGCTTGCCGTCGGCGACCGCGACGAAGGCGGCGCGCAGGGCGACCTCGGTCTTGCCGAAACCGACATCGCCGCAGACGAGGCGATCCATTGGCTTGCTGCTTTTGAGGTCCTCGATCGTGGCATTGATCGCTGCGGCCTGGTCCGCGGTTTCCTCGAAGGGGAAACCCTCGGCGAAGGCCTCGTAGTCGTGGGGTTTTAACTTGAAGGCGTAACCCTCGCGGGCCGCGCGTTGTGCGTAGAGCGCGAGCAGTTCGGCCGCGGTGTCGCGGACCTGTCTTGCCGCCTTGCGCTTGGCCTTGTCCCACTGGCCGCTGCCCAGCTGGTGCAGCGGCGCCTGGTCGGCGGCGGCACCGCTGTAGCGGCTGATCAGGTGCAGGCTTGATACCGGCACATAGAGCTTGGCTTCGCTGGCGTATTCCAGGGTCAGGAATTCGGTCGGTCCCTCGCCGAGGTCCATGGTCTGCAGACCGAGGTAGCGCCCGATGCCGTGTTGCTCGTGCACCACCGGGTCACCGACCTTGACCTCCGAGAGGTCGCGCAGCATGCCTTCGGGGGAGGTGCGCTTGGCATCGCGCACCGCGCGCTGGCGCACCTGGGAGGCATAGAGCTCGTTCTCGGTGATGACCGCGATCTTCGCCGCGGTGTCGATGTAACCCGCCTGCAGCGGCGCCACACCGAGCATGAAGGGCGCATCGGCGGCGGTGAACGCAGCCCAGTCCGCGGCCTGCGCCGGCTTCAGGCCGTATTCGCGGAAATACTCGAGCATGGTTTCGCGCCGGCCCAGTGTCTCGGCCAGCGCGAGCACGCGGCCGGGAAAGGATTCGCTGAAGGCGCGCAGTCGGTGCAGCGGATCGTCGGCCCGGCGCTCGACATGCAGCGGCGGCAGGGGTGCGGTAGAGGGTGTTTGTAAGATATTGTTTTTATTTGTATTTTCTGCCGCCTCCGGAGGGGCGCCGGCCACCGCCGTGGTCACCGTCGCGAGGTCGATCCGCGCAAAGCCCTTGATCGCGCCGAAAAAAGCATCCTCGGTCAGGAACAGTTCCTGCGGCGGCAGTACTGGATTGGCGAGGTCGCCGCGTACCATCGCGTGCCGCCCGCGGGTGTCGGCCCAGAACTCGTCGATCGCCTCGGTGATGCCGGGACGCAGGCAGACTGTCGTGTCCTGCGGCAGGTAGTCCGTGAGCAGCGCGGTCTTGTCGAAAAACAGCGGCAGGAAATATTCGATACCGGCGGTGGGGATGCCCTTCGACACATCCTTGTAGACCTGGCTGCGTGACGGATCGCCCTCGAAACGCTCGCGGAAACGCTGGCGGAAGGCGGTGCGCGCGGCCTCATCCATCGGAAATTCGCGCGCCGGCAGGAGCCGCACCTCCGGCACCTTCATGATCGAGCGCTGGCTGTCGATGTCGAAGCTACGGATCGAATCGATGACGTCGTCGAAGAGGTCGATGCGGTAGGGCAGCGGGCTGCCCATCGGGTAGAGATCGATCAGCCCGCCGCGGAAACTGTATTCACCGGGGGCGACCACCTGGGTAACCGCGTTGTAGCCGGCGAGCGTCAGCTGCAGCCGCAGCGCATCGGGGCCGAGCTTTGCGCCCTGGCGAAAATAGAAGGTGTTGGCGGTGATGTACTCGACCGGCGCGAAGCGGTAGAGCGCGGTGGTCACCGGCACCAGCGCAATGTCGAAATCGCTGCGCGCGATCTGGCACAGCGTTGCCAGCCGCTCCGACACCAGGTCCTGGTGCGGCGAGAAATGATCCCAAGGCAGCGTTTCCCAGTCCGGCAGCAGGTGGATGCGCAATTGCGGCGCGAAGAAAGGGATCTCCTGCAGCAGTCGCTGCGCCTGCCAGGCGTTCTCCGTTAGCACCAGCAGCGGACGAGCGCGGGCCGCCAGCGCGGCCAGAAGGGGGGCGTCGCTGGAGCCGTGGAGCGGTGCGGTGCTGCTGCGCTGCCCGGGGGCGGGCAGCTCGGTCGGAAGCATCGGAAGCAACTGCGGAAAAGGGCGCTATTATAAACGCGCTCCCTTGACGCTTAATTTCAGGAATCCATCCATGCAGAACATCCTGTCCGTCTTCGTCCTGCTGGCTGTACTGGTCACCCCTGCAGCCGCTCAACCGCAAACCGTCAAATCCGAAAAACACGACTTCCGCATCGTGACGCTGGTGCGCGGCCTGCAGAACCCCTGGTCGATCGCCTTTCTGCCTGACGGCCGCATGCTGGTGACCGAACGCGCCGGACGGCTGCGCATCGTCGGCAAGGATTTCAGGCTCGACCCGAAACCGGTCGAAGGCCTGCCCGAGATCGTCGCCAGCGGGCAGGGTGGCCTGCTCGACGTGGTGCTGCACCCGCAGTACGAGAAGAACGGCTGGATCTACTGGTCATACAACGCGCCAGGCACGGGTGGCTGGGGCACCGCACTGGCGCGCGGGAAACTCGAAGGCCAGCGCATGACCGAGGTGCAGGTACTGTTCAGCATGAATCCGAAAACCCGTGCTGGCCACCATTTCGGCGGCCGCATCGTGTTCGACAACAAGGGGTTTGTTTATCTCGGCCTCGGCGACCGCGGCGACATGCCGCGCGCGCAGAAACTCGACGACCACGCCGGTTCGGTGATCCGCCTGCACGACGACGGTCGCGTGCCGAAGGACAATCCCTTCGTCGGCCGCGCCGGCGCAAAACCCGAGAAGTTCACACTCGGCAACCGCAACATCCAGGGCGCCGCACTGCATCCGCAGACCGGCGAACTGTGGACCCACGAACACGGCCCGCAGGGTGGCGACGAGATCAACGTCATGCGTTCAGGTCGCAACTACGGCTGGCCGGTGATCACCTACGGCGTCAACTACGGCATCGGAACGAGAATCGGCGAGGGCAGCGCCAAACCCGGCATGGAGCAGCCACTGCATGTCTGGGTGCCGTCGATCGCACCCTCGGGCATGGCCTTCTACACCGGCGACAAATTCCCCAACTGGAAAGGCAATCTGCTGATCGGTGCGCTGCGCGACGAAATGCTGGTGAGGCTGGAACTCAACGGCGAAAAGGTCGTGCGCGAGGAGCGGATGATCAAGGATCAGATCGGGCGCATCCGCGATGTGCGGGTGGGGCCGGACGGGTTCGTCTATCTGCTGACGGATGAGCGGGAGGGGGTGGTAGTGAGGTTGGAAAATTTAAAGTAAGAGGCAATACCCTATTCTTTTGGTTCCTCACTGCCGCCATGGAGTCATGGAGACTTAATGGGCGATCACAAGAAAACCCCATTCGGGCTGCTGCTCAACACGCGTGTCTCCACCTGGACCATCGGGTCTGATGGGATCTCCGCGAAACCCGGAAAAATCAGGAAGGTTTGCGGAAGTTCATCAAAGATAATCTATAGTGGCTCATCATATGAGCCACCTCGTTTGTACTGTCTTACTTTAAGTACAGAATGAAGTTCGAGCCTATGAACTATTAGATGTATGTGCATTTTCTCAACCGAAAAGGTATTAACATTTGTCGATTCCATTCTTCCAACCTGGCCGTACCGATTTCTTCCGGCCGCTGACCGGGCCGTGGCGAGCCGTCGTCTCAGACGTGCTTATCCGCTTGTATGATGGGTTCTTCGGCCAGCAGGCCAGCCTAACCCATTGCATTGAGCGCGACGAGTTACGTGCCTTGGTTGGGCAATCGATTCAAGAGGTCGCGGCGATCAAGGATGATCAATCCATTGGTGACGACCTTGCGATGTCTTTGAAGGATGAGCTGGGCAAGATTAATGAAGTCATTCGGCGATTACAGACCTTCGGCTGGATCGAGACATTCGAGGACCCGGGCACCCGCCGTGAGCTCTACCGCTTTACACGTGCAGGGCAGAAGTTTTCGGAGTTGATGGCCGAGTACGACTCGCCGTTATTGCGGATGACGCAACGTAATGTCCGGAATACCAAGAACAGTCTGAAGGCCTATTGGGAGAGCGGAGATCCCTACGACCTGTTTATGGCGCTCGATCACTCAAGAAGGGTGGTGCGGGATCTGGCTGAGGACATCGCCGAGATCCATGAGAAACGCCGGCAGGTCATTGCCGAGGCGGCACATGAGGTGGCGGTGGCCGATTACGTCGCCTACATGAAAGAGAAGTTTGAGCCCGTTACCTCGGTCAAGTTACGCGCCGACAGTGTGTATCGCCATGAGCGTGATATCAGCGAGCTCTGCAATGAAATCCGCGGTGTCGACTTTGAGCGACTAAAAACCATGGAGCGCGCCGCGCGTGCGTTCCGGCCCGCCGACCCCAATGAACCGGCAGTCATCAACCCGATTCTCCACGAGATCGTCAGCAACATTCGGGACGCCATGCTGAGCAAGATGTCCGAGCTTTCCGCCGCGGTGTCGGCTTATACCGATCGGACCACCTTTCTGGCCCTGCAAGCATCGATCGTAGCCGGCACCAGCGGTTTGGAAGCATTAGGGCGTGCAGCAGATGCCGTTGCCCGCCTCAACGAGGATCATCAGGACGAGGTTTTGGCCGCAATGTGCACCCGTGTCGCTCCGTTCCGGGTGAAACTTCTGGATCAATCCTGCGTGCGCATCCGTAAGGGGCGCGTTCGCGCCGGTGTGGAGGAAACCCAAACGCTGCGGAAACCCACGCGTGAAGAGCGTCTGGATGCTTTCCTGCAGCAGGCCGAGAGTAATGCGTTCTCGGCATCCAGCAAGGATATCCGGGTTCGCCTCGAATCCCGGATCCAGGAATTGGATTCTGGGCGAGAGTATTTCCTGCTCTCTGAGGTCGACATTCAAAGCTACGACGATTTGCTGTTTGTTACGAACGCCGTGGAAAGTGCGTACGACAGAAACTCCGGGGAGTTGCAGTTTGTCTGCAAACCGCTGGGCATTCGAAAGAACAACGGATTCGTGGAGTTTGACGATATCGAAATTCGCGTTTCCGGAAGAAAGTCGACATTAAAAGCGACTGCGGCATAACGAGGGGTAAGGGTGTGAATGACTTCAGTGGAGTGGTTCATCAATTGATGCTCGATGACCGGATCGGGAAAGACCGCTTTCGGCAGGTCATCTCGCGTCTGGCAGCCGAAGGTGGACTCTACCCGGCTGACAGTGAACTGGAGCGCAGTCTATATGACGATGCGTTGCCGGTGCTTACAGAGATCGAAGATTATTTCTCAATCATGGGCTGCACGCTGGTGCACAACCCGGGATTGGGTTATATGCGGCTTTATCCGCCCAATGCCACGTCTCCTGCGGCTGTGGGCCCTGCTGACGAAGAGGGCGACATCACTCTGTCGAATATGCGCCGGAAGGTGTCGGCCCATACGGGCGCTATGGCAATGGCACTGCGCATGCTCTATTCCCAGAAGCTTTCCTCCGGTGAGGTGATGAACGAGGGGGAAGTGCAAACCACGGTGGAAGAAATCAGCGTCACTTTGAAGACGCGCCTGAATAGAGAACCAGCGGTCACCCAAAACGAGCGCAAAGCCATCCTCCGGGAGTTGGAGCGCGGCTGGCGGGTGATCCGTATTGCTCGAGATTCGGACGCGGATGATCCGGCAACACGGGTGGTGATTCGTCCAATCATTGCTGATCTCCTGTCGCAGTCTGTGGCGATGAGCACGGAAGCAGACGCGGAGAAGTTCGACACGGCGCAAATCGACGAAGAAGGTGAGGATTCGCAGTCATGAGAGCCGTTGATCTGATTCTGGTGAATTGGGGCCCGACCCCGGACGAGGCCTACGCATTACCGGAAATCGCAGCGTTCACCGGCGACACCGGTGCCGGCAAGACCTCCATCATCGATGCCTCCATTGCGGTCATGACCGGAGCCTCGACCCGCTTGGGAAAATTCAACGTCGCTGCAGACGATGGCCACGGTGTGCGTCATCGCAACGTGATCTATCGGACCTTACCCAGCTATATCCTGGGCGCCCAGGATCAGGTTTATGCCCGCCCGAATGGGGCGCACGGCTATGCCGTCATGACCTTTGAGCCGGCTGTGGTCGAAAAGGCCAAGCCGTTCAGTGCCATTATCGGCGGCACGGCGGTCTTGAGCGAAACGGAGTTGCCGGGTGGGGGTAAGCACCGGGAGCCCAGTATGAATGGCCACCCGCATCTCATTGTGGTGGTTGGCGCCACGGTAAGCCTGGGCGACTTCATGGTGCCCCGGAATGACGATCAGAAGCAGGTCATCCCGCCGGAGAAACTGACCGACGCGCTGCGCGAGAAATATCCAGGCGCCAAGGTGATCCACTTTGGCGATGAACACCTGAATTACGTGCGCAAGATCTACGGCCTGTTCCGCGGTCGAGACGAGGTCAGCGCACAGGAGGCAGAAGGGGCTGCCATCGCGTTCTCGCGCTTCGTGTCGCAGGAGCACATTGAGGATATCAGTAAGTTTGTCCGCGAGTTTGTGCTCTCATCGCCGGATTATTACCGGGAACTGGACGACATCGCCGGTAATATGAAGAAGTCCAAGAAGCTGAAGGATCAGGCTACGGCAATGCGCCAGCGGTTCGATGCCCTGGTTCGGGCCTTGAGTTTCAGTCATGACTTCACCGAGCACGTGGTGCGCGCGAAGATCATGGAGGAGGCGGCCATTCGCCGGGAGAAGATGGATGCGGAAGCCGCGGCGAAGCGCGCCGGTACGAGCCTCACCCAGGTTGCCGAGAAAATCCGCAATGAACGGCGGGATCTGGACGCACTGACCCAGGAAATTGCCCGCCACGAGGATGCGAAGACCGACATCAAGGCGCGCCTGCTGGGTATTCCCGCCTACCAGAAACGGGGAGAATTACAGGCCAACCAAGGGGCGTTGGTGGTGCATTTGAGCGGCCTCGCGACAGAAGCCAGGTCCCGTGCCAAGTCCCTGGCCGGATTTGCCGATGATTTACCCAAGGTCACCGACCATCTGGATGCTTTTCAGCCATTCCCGGCAGTTGATCGGCTGCTGCGCGAGGCATTTACAGCCAACCTGATGAATAGTGCCGTCAGTAACGCCCTTAGGAGCGCCGCTGAAGGCTTGCCGGAGGATGGCCGGGATTCCGGGGCTTGGAACGCGCTGAAAACGGTCGCATTGACCGCTGAGGCCGCGGTGGGGGGGTATGCCCAGGTGCTGTGCGGGCCGGAGCGGGCCCTGCGTTTGGGGATCGCCTCGACGATGCAAACCCAAAAGCAGGTAGACGACAAGCTGGCGGAGGAGATCGAGACCCTCAGCCATGAGGTGAACCGCATTGAGCGGGGCGCGAACATCCAGTATCCGCGGGAGGTCGATCGCGCGCTGGCATACCTGGAAGAGCACTTGCCGGAGTCTCAGCCCACAGTGCTGTGCGACCTGGTGTCGGAGGTGCTGGACACCACCTGGCAGGCCGCCATTGAGGGTTACATTGGTGGTACGCGCTTCAACATTCTGGTGAAGCCAAATACCGAGAAAGCGGCTAACCGGCTCCTGCAGGATTCCGGACTGCGCCGCGGCGCCACGATCATCCAGTCAGAACTGGCGATGCAGGATGCCAAGAAAATGACGCTGAAACCGGACTCAATTGTCCGTGAGCTGAAGGTCGAAAATCCGTACGCCAAAGCTTTCTTGGAAGCCCGGTTTGGCAACACGATCAAGGTTGAGCGAGTCGAAGACATCCACAAAGTGCCGATGGGCGTGACTAAGGCTGGGCGTGGCTCCCGCGGCTACACCACGTTCAATTGCATGATTGGCGATGATGACCTGACCTTCGGTGTGCAGGCTCGGCAGAAGCGCCTGCAAGCCCGGCGCGAACAGATCGAGCGCCTAACAAAAGAGCAAGCGCGGCTTAAGGCCCAGATCGGGATGCTCGAAAAGCTCCGGCTGTTTGAAGGCAGTCTGGAGGCGCTATTCAGGGGCAGTCTGACGGAGGTTTGCGCCAGGGCGCTGGATGCAGTCAGTAAGTTTGAGGGGGTTCGCCAGCAGATCGAGTCGATTGATGTGTCGGATGCAGCGGACTTCGAGAAGCAGCTCGAAGCCATCAACAAGAAAATCAGGGTGGACACGGGCCGGCGCGATGCGTTGCACGAGAGCGTAGCGGGCCGCAACCTGGAGGCAGACCGTTATTCGAAGCTCCTTGATAACCAGGAAAAACTGGCTGAAGAGGCGCAAAAACGTGCCGATGCCGCAGCGACGGAATTGAAGAGCCTCGTCCGGCTGGCTCACTGGGTCGATGCGCAGGCGATGAAGACCGAGGCGGATGCCATGGTGGCTGACGTTGGGGCGTCACCCGACTCATTGAAAAAACAGTGTCAGTCGGCATTGAATCGCTTGGATGCCATTCGCGGTAATTTCGTGAATTCGGTTGGGGCTTACAACAGTCTTGCTGTATCGGACGAGGAGAAATTCGACGCGCATCGGCTGCTGATTGATGGCGATCGCCAGATCGCGCCGGATTCCGGTGAGGCCTTCACTATCATGGCGGATATTTCGGTGAAGCTGGAAACGCAAGTGGCCAGCCTGCGAAATAACAAGTTGACGAAGCTCGAGGCGGAAATCAGTAGTGTTGCCGAGACCATCAAGCAGGCGTTCTCGACGCACTTTTGCACTAAGATCGCCTCGGAAGTCGACAATGCCAAAAATGTGCTGAAGGCCTTGAATGCGGAACTTTCGACACATCAGTTTGGCGATGATCGCTTCGAATTTGATGATGCATGGGCGTCGAAAGACTTTAAGGATCGCTACGCACTGTTTGATGAAGTCATGCAAAAAAGCGTCATGGACAACTTCGACATGTTTGCCGAGGGCGCGCTGGAGCCGGAATTGGCGCGGGTGCGCGAGGAGATCTTCGCGCTCTTCCTGTCGTCAGAAGATGATGCACGCCGGCGCCTACTGCAGATTGCCGATTACCGGAACTACAAAAGCTATGACCTCTTCAAATTGACCGGTGAAGGGGAGAGTCGGCGTCGGGTGTCGTTGTCGAAACAACTGACGGGATCGGGAGGTGAGAAGGAGACCGGTCTTTTCGTTGCCCGTGTCGCGACGATTTCGGGTGCTTTCAGGCTGCGCCAGAGCGGGCCTCACCTGGGAATGGTCGTCATTGACGAGCTCTTCAAGAAAACAGGTGAGGCTCGGATCCGCCAGGCGATTGAGTATTTGCACAATACCCTGGGCCTGCAAGTGATCTTTGCGATGCCGACCCGGGCTTTTGGCCCGTTCAAGGACCTGGTGCATGGTGAGCACCGCCTGACCCGGGTGACGGCGAGCACGCCGGTAGGGGAGGTCAATTCGAACGTTATCCACGAATACTATGCCTACAACCAGTCGGCGGTGACTGAACTTCGGCAAAAGAAACGGGAGGCTGTGCGGGAGCAGGCGACACTCGACTTTAATCAACGTGAAGCCGGGAATGCGGCTTAATCCGGATCGCCATCGTGCTGATTGATGACGCTCTGAAGAATCTGGATGCACGTCGCGTACTCGACAAGTTGGTCGGGCGCCGAGTCAGCAATCCGAAAGGCGGGTTAAACAATCTGACCCTGTCCGGGACGGTGATGCCGGCCTTTGGTCCTGACCGTAAGGCAGGGCAAGCCGACGCCGCTTGGGACGCGCTGCAGGTTTTCGCAACTGAGGGATTAATTGAGATCTCCCCGGGTCGCGCGAAGCCGGGCTATGCCCCGTACGAAGTGTCGCCCAAAGTCCGGTTGATTCCTGACGCATTTGAACGCGCCTGCGCGTTGCTCGGGCGCGAAACCCGAAAATTCAGCCGATCAGCGCTTTGGCGGTCAGCTCTTGAGCAGGAATTCCCCGGCGAGATCGCGCTACACGAGGCGCTGGCAGGCAATTGGCTGGAAGTAGACGGTATGACTCCGGATGCGGTGGCGTGGCGCCTGAAATCGTTGCGGGACCTGAAATCCGGGGATCGTTATCCGAACTATCCGCTACGGCACGTCAGCGCCAAATATTTCATGGGCGACTCCAAGGTGCTGGATGGCCGCGAGGATCTTATTTGCAAGGTGCTGGGGGTGACGGAGTGCCCGTTCCCGGAGTCACCGGTGCAAATGCAGGTGCGACTTCCGGCAGGCGCTTTCGACGGCATTCTCCTGGTTGAGAACGCCATGTGCTTTGAACAATTAGCCGCCAACACAGCGTTTCCGGAAACCGATGGTTTGGCGATTGTTCAGGCTCTTGGTTTCAAAGGGGCTGCTAAGCGCATTCGTCGACGCGGGGGCTGCTCGCTTTACTTCGCCCCCTCAAGTTTCGAGGCGCAGTCCCGGTTTGAATCGATCTGGTTTGATGAACCGACCGCCATTAAGGTGTTTTTTTGGGGCGATCTGGACTTCAGTGGCATGGGAATCCTCAAGGCCTTGCGCAGTGTGTTCCCGCAGGCTCTATGTTGGCGAATGGGTTATGACGTACTGCTTCGAAGTCTTGAGCGTGGCGAAGGGCATCTGCCGACACAGGCCGGCAAGTCAGGGCAGATCCATCCCGGTAAAGTGGGGTGTCCATACGCGGATGAGGTGCTGATTCCGAAGATGGAGCAACATGGCCGGTTTGTGGATCAGGAAACTGCTTTATTCAATGAAAATTAACAGGTGAAAGTTACGTTGCGGGAATAACGACTAAGAAGTTTTCATTTCAATCGAAACACGCTTCACGAGAAAGTCTAAACGGGCAAGAAGGAGTACATGTGGCGAACCTGAACGGAAAACTGGTGGTGGCGATTTCTTCCCGGGCGCTCTTCGACCTGACAGAGAGTCATGCCGTTTACGAAAACGATGGCCTTGAAGCCTATTGCCGTTACCAGATTGAACGCGAGAATGACCCGCTGGCACCTGGAGTCGCTTTCCGGTTGGTTAAAAAACTACTGGCCTTAAATCACAAGGACCCCGCCAATCCTAAGGTGGAAGTCATCCTGCTCTCCAGAAACAGTGCGGATACTGGGTTACGGATCTTCAATTCCATCGAGTCGCATCAACTGAAAATCACCCGGGCAGCGTTTACCCGAGGAGAGAGCACGCATCCGTACGTGAAGGCCTTCGGTGCGCATCTGTTTCTGTCCGCGGATCCAGCCGATGTCAGTGCTGCCCTGGAGGCTGGCCTCGCAGCCGCAACCATTTTGCCTTCTCAGACAACGGACAGTGGATTGGCCCAGCTACGCATCGCGTTTGACGGTGATGCCGTGCTGTTTTCGGACGAATCGGAACAGATTTACCAGTCGAAAGGCCTGGCTGCTTTTGAGGTGGCTGAACGGGATGCCGCACATGAGCCGCTGAGCGGCGGCCCTTTCAAGCCGTTTCTGGCGGCTTTGCACAACATCCAGGCGGCTTACCCCAACGAGGAATCACCCATCCGCACGGCGTTAATTACGGCGCGTGGTGCGCCGGCACATGAGCGCGTGATTCGGACCCTCCGGGCCTGGAACATCCGGATTGATGAAGCCTTGTTCCTGGGCGGGCTGGAGAAGGGCGAATTTCTCCGCGCTTTTGGCGCGGATATCTTCTTTGATGACCAGGAAGGGCATTGCCAGTCCGCGCGGGAGCATGTGGCGACAGGCCATGTGCCTCACGGCGTCGTGAACAAGCTGAAGGTGGCCAAGTAGCCAGGGCTTTGGCTGGAACCGCTCGCCTCAAGGGGGTGTCAGCTGTCTTTTGCTGGCCAGAAGCCAGTGGCCCTGATTGTCAGCCCGCAAGGTAAATCGTACTTTGATGGATGGACAGCATTCGGCATCGTTCGGTCCCAATTCTTTCCCCTCCAAGGTCAGCGTATTGCCGGTATGGCTGACAATCCGGTCGATGACGCGAGCAGGGCTTTCGAACCGAATTGCTGGAGAAGATTGCAGCGGGTCGACGACGATTGCATTGCCGGCACCGGTGGCGACTACCGCGAGGTGTGTTTCCTGGCTACCCGAACCTCCAGAGCATCCGATGTCGCCCTCCCAACGAACCACGTATCGCTGACTCACCCGATTGTCCCCGGATGAGGGCAGCGCAACGGACATTCGACGTTCAATGCGTACGCCGGGGCAAGCGATGGCATTGGCATAACGCTCGACCTGTCTGGTGATGTTCCGGTCGACACGGTCGGCGGAAAAGGCTTGTTGCGGAAAGACGGCATTAAAAATTCCGATGCCTGCAAGGATGGCCATGAGTTTTGGGCGCATTTGGTGCTCCGCAAGGAAGTTTTAGAAAGCCCATCTTCGCTTAGACGTGCGACAGGATGAGTCGCAACGGAATGGTCTCCCGAAGGGATCGACTGGCTTGCGACACATTCTGTCGCGACATAAATGCAGACTCCGCGCCGTAATCATTTCTTCGGAGGGTTCTCTCGTGAAAAGCAGGCGTAAGGTGGTTCCCATGTCGCATCACGAGCAACTGTTGTCGGCCCAGTCGGATCACAGCGGATACAGAAAATGCTGGATGCTGAGGCTTCTGGTTGATTTGGGTGGGCATCGGAATTGGTTGCGTTTGAACTGTATCGCTTCGGATGAGGTCGCGCGCGAGGTGGGTCTTTCCCATCTGGTCGACGACCCGGATTACAAGTTTTCCAAGGAGTCCGTGCTGGCGGAGCTGCGTGAAGCACACCGGCAAATGGAGGTTGCGGATGAGTCGGTGGTGATCCCGAAGACCTTGAGCGAGAACGCGGCCCGCCTGGGGGCGCTGATAGGCCTGAGCGCCTCAGAAACCCGGATCCTGGAGTTTCTGGTGCTGCTTAACCATGACTCCCTTCTGGGGGAGGTGGCTGAATATGTCGCAAATCTGGGCGGGATCCAGGCTTACCGGGTGATCTCGGTCGTATTGGGCATCCCGGAGGCGGATGTCCGTCGCGCCTTTTCCTCTAAGGGGCGGCTATCGAGCAGTGGGGTTGCAAAGTCTGAGCCCAGTGATGTTTACCCATTCCGGCTCAAATTCGATCTGATCGAGCGAAGCTTCTCGGAACGGATGATGTCGCCGATGGAAGACCCGCTGAGCCTGTTTCGGGATTCACTGCGGCAGGCGCCGCCGCCGACCTTGGCGATCGGAAATTACGCGCATCTGGGCAGTGTCCTTGAAATACTGACGCTGCATCTGCGCAAGGCCGTGGCGGAGGGGTGTAAAGGGGTCAACGCGCTGATCTATGGCCCTCCTGGAACGGGTAAAAGCGAACTGTCGCGCGTCATTGCGCAAGCCATTCAGGCGAAACTGTATGAAGTGTCCTGCGAAACCTTCGACGGAGAGCCCATCGAAGGGGGTTTCAGGCTGAGGGCTTTCAAGGCGGCGCAGAGTCTGCTCAAGGGGCGGCGATCGCTGATCGTATTCGATGAAATCGAAGACGTGTTTGGATATGCCGATCTGCCCTTCGACCGTCCCTCTACGGCCAAGACCCGAAAGGGTTGGATCAACCGCGCGCTTGAGGAAAACCCCGTGCCGAGCCTTTGGGTATCGAACTCCGTGCGCGCCATCGATCCCGCGCTGTTGCGGCGGTTTGACCTGGTGATCGAACTGGAGGTGCCGCCCAAGCGACAGCGTGTCGAGATTGTGCAGACCTACTGCAAGGACCTGGTTGATGCCAAGGCGGTGGAAAGCCTCGCGGAATCTGCGCAGCTGTCTCCGGCCATCCTCGCGCGTGCGACCCGTGTCGTGAGGGCCGTCAAGGACGAGCTTCGTCCGGAACAAGTGGGCAAGGGGCTTCTGAAAATCGTCAATGGCACCCTCTCTGCCCAGGGCAAGCGCGCCATTGATGAAAACAATGCCGTCGCGCTGCCATCGTTCTACGACACGGCCTATCTGAATGTGGATGCCGACCTGGAGGGCTTGGCTGCCGGCATTGAACATTCCGGGAGTGCCCGCTTGTGTCTCTACGGCCCGCCAGGCACCGGGAAGAGCGCATTTGGTCGCTGGCTGTCTGAACGCCTGAATCGACCGCTGTATGCCAAGCGTGTCTCTGATCTGGTATCCCCCTACCTGGGGATGACGGAGCGAAACTTCGCCCGGGCCTTTCAGGAGGCGGCGGAAGACAACGCGATATTGCTGCTGGATGAGGTGGATAGCTACCTGCAGGATCGGCAGAAAGCCAACCGCAGCTGGGAGGTTACCGAGGTCAATGAAATGCTGACCCAGATGGAGGCCTTTTCGGGGGTGTTCGTGGCGTCCACCAACCTGATCGATGATCTGGATCCTGCGGCGCTACGGCGTTTCGATCTCAAGCTTCAGTTCAATTATTTGAAGCCGGAACAAGCCTGGGGATTGTATGTCCGCCAAGCCGCTGTCATGGGTTTGCTGTCGCCGCTTGGAGAACATCGACGACAGCTCGATACGCTTCATAGCCTGACGCCGGGCGATTTCTCAGCTGTTATTCGCCAATCACGGTTCAAGGCGATCGTGGATCATGAGGGATTCCTGCGGGCACTCTCTACGGAATGCGGGATGAGGCATCCCGTCCGCAGAGCGCCGATCGGGTTTGTGGGCTGAGCACGGATCAGGTTATACAGGAGCCTTCACGGCTGATGGGTTGTTGAGATCGATCTCAAATTTCAGGGGGTAGCCGTATGGTGGGTAATGCAATTGGATCTAACGGCAAGACGGGGGCACGACTTTCCAAATCCAGAATCATTGCACACCGGCAATGTCCCAAACGGTTGTGGCTGCAGACCTTCCGTCCCGATTTGGCTGAGGACAGCGATCAGGCCGTCGCCCGGATGGGGGAAGGTAATCGCGTGGGGGAAGTGGCCCGCACCTTGCACCCCGGCGGACTGCTGATCGACGGTGAAAACCTGCAAAAGGCATGCCGCGATACCGAGCTGGCCTTGAAGGATGTCTCGCGCCCGGTGTTTGAGGCCACCCTTAACCATCAGGGGGTTCTGGTTCGCGCGGATCTGCTGCTGCCGGGGGAAGGGGCTTGGCGCCTGGTCGAGGTCAAGTCGTCGACCAAGGTCAAGGACTACCACTATGCCGACGCGGCGATTCAAGCCTGGGTCATGTCGGGTGCGGGCGTCCCCATCCAGCAAACGAGCATTGCCCATATCGATTCCAGTTTTGTCTATCCCGGAGGGGGAGATTATCGGGGTTTACTGAAACAGGTCGATGTGACCGGTGAGGTGCGTGCCTTGTGGGACGAAGTGCCGCAATGGATCGAATCTGCCCGCGAGACCGTGGCGGGAACAGAGCCGGCTATCGATCCGGGAGAACAGTGTGAATCTCCTTTTCCGTGCCCCTTCTTCGCCCATTGCAATCCGGATAACCCCGACGAGAATGAGAGTTATCCGGTCGAGTTGCTGTGGAGGGGGTGGCAATTGGCGGCCAAGCTACGAAACGAAGGCTACGACGATCTACGACAAGTGCCAGAGTCCAGGCTGACCAAATCGGCTCACCAGAGAACTCAGCGGGTCGCCAAAAGTGGACAGGCAGAGCTTGACCCGGAGGTCAGGAAAGTTTTCAAGGGCATTCCCTATCCGCGGTACTACCTGGATTTCGAGACCGTCCAGTTTGCGTTGCCGATATGGGCCGGGACAAAGCCCTACGAGCAAATTCCCATGCAATGGTCGCTGCACGTGGAGTTCGAATCCGGAGAGATTGAACACCGTGCGTTTCTTCCGGAGGGGGGTGATGATCCGCAGAGAGCCTTTGCGGAGTCCTTGGTCGCCGCTTTGGGTGTGGAAGGGGTGATCTATGCCTACAACGCCGGATTTGAGCGATCCAGAATCCTGGGTCTGGCGGGGAAATTTGAGGATTTGGCCGCGCCGCTTAAGGCGATTGCAGGCCGGATTGTTGACCTTCTCCCGGTCGCAGTGGAGCACTATTATCATCCTGCGATGCGGGGTTCGTGGTCTCTCAAGGTCGTGCTCCCCACCATCGCACCGCATCTGAGCCATGACACCCTGGATATCAGTGATGGTGGCATGGCGAGTCAGGGTCTGCTCGAACTGATCGATCCACAAGTCGATCCTGCACGAAAAGCGGTTCTCAGAAAACACTTGTTGGAGTACTGCGGCAGAGACACATTGGCCCTTGTGGTGCTTGTCCGGTTTTTTGAAGGAAAATCTGTGGATTCACTCAATGTGAAAGTCGCAGATCAGTTAAGGGACGGCGGCTGATGTGCGCCATCGGGGTGTACAGGCCAATGCCCGAACGCCTGGGTATTTGATTCGAGGGGTAGACGATGCCAACGGCAGGAGCCAACGAGACGCTGGCGCGGCAGTGGGAGATTCTGCGTATGCTGCCGGGCAAGCCGCCGGGCCGCACGGCCGCGGACATCACGGCCGCCCTGGACGGTCGAGGATTTAAAGCGAGCAAGCGCACCGTCGAGCGGGATTTAAACAACCTTGCCCTGACGTTCCCATTGGTCTCGACGCAGGGCGATAAAGCCCAGGGCTGGCACTTCATGGAAGGCCGGTCACTGGATCTTCCCGGCATCGATCTCGCGGACGCCTTGTCTTTGCGATTACTCGAGAGATCTCTCAAGCCGCTGCTTCCGGCCTCCATCCTGGCCACGTTGCAGCCACGTTTCCATGCCGCGGCAACGAAGATTGCCGAGCTGTCCGGGGACAACGCGGCCGCCCGATGGGCCGATAAGGTGGAAACCGTCATCCCAGCCCTGTCTTTCGTGGCGCCGGAGATCGACAAGGGCGTTTTGGAAGTGCTGCAGGAGGCCTTGTTCAAGGATCTTCAGTTTGAGGCGGTATACCGTGCGGTTTCGACAGCCAAGGAAAGTCGGCTGCGGTTCCATCCCCTGGGGTTGGTGCAACGGGGCGGGGTCCTGTATCTGGTGGCCAGTGCCAACGACTATCGTGAGCCGCGCGTATTTGCGGTTCACCGGCTGCATGACATTCGGATCACGGCCGAGCCCGTCCGAAGGCCCAAGGGCTTTCGTCTTGCGGATTACATTGACGAGGGCGGGCTGCAGTTTGGAAGTGGCGAGAAAATCACTTTGATCCTTCGGGTTAAGAAGCCCTTATGGCGGGTTTTGGTCGAAACCCGGCTGTCACGCGATCAGCGCATAGAAGGCGACGGGGAATGGGTCAAGGTTAGTGCCACGGTGCGAGATACTTGGCAGCTGCGGTGGTGGCTGTTGGCCCAGAGCGGCATGGTGTTGGTCATCGAACCAGAGACACTCAGAAAGGACATCCAGGGCAGCCTTAAAGAGGCTTTGAAGCTCTACGCGAAGGGTAGAGGATCATCCAGATAGTCAGCTTCGAAGGGGTGGCGGACCGGAGTGCTCCGCCGGCTCAATGCATATGAGGGGTTTGCCGGCAAGTTGATTAATATTAAATTCCGGCCCTCATGTTCATTGCTCCCCATTCCTGTACATACCACTACAACTAAGACCCTGATGAATGAAGAGGATCGATTTGCATATTTCTCGAAGCCGGTTCTCAATCATTAAAGCATCGACCGCGCTGTTTAATCCATCGTCAATATGGCCATCGTATTCGTCTTGCCTCTTCATGACCGTGTTCGACAAGAAGTCGACAATCAGGGCGCGGCCGAACACCAGAACGTGTTGAGGATTGATGGTGTTCTTGTCACGAGGTATGACCACGTTTGAATCGATTAAAAATTTAGACCACAATTTCAGATCTTCACTGTAGTAATCAAGGGTGCAATCCTCGATTCCATTTAACGTGAGCGTAATCGATCCGCCAAGTTTTTCCTTTCTTTCATGAATCCTCAGTGAGCCAACGTCGAGAACAAACAGGGAATCTGTGCCCTCGTAATCGCCGTAGAGCTCTTTTTTAATGGTGGATATAACAAACCCCTTGAGCAGTGCTTTCGAGGTGAATTTCCACTTTGATTCCCCCTGGCTGCATATCACCGTCATGATGTCTTGAGTTGTGGGCAATTTACGGTTTTCTTGCGCCTCTTCTTCCAGTTGTGTGATTACGATGGATTCAATGTCTCGTTTTAAGTTTTCATCAAAAGGCTCGTTGAGGCGTTTTTCACGGTCACGGCGGACCAGGTCGAGGCGTTCTTTCGATTGCTTTTCCGCATCCATTTCGCGTCGAGCCCGATCGGGGGAGTAATTTTCGATTTTTCGTTGAATGTACTTGTCTTGATTAAACGAGACTTTTTCGGTGACCATGGACTCCATGCGAATAATCTTGGACATCAAGAATTCGGCGTAGGGTTGATTGTCGATAAAGTACTTATCGAATTGAGCGATGATCTTTTTTAACAGCGCTTCACGTTGGGATTTATCCATATTTATTTTCCTTTCGCGTCTCGATCTGATGATGAAGGACTATGCGCCTGTATAGCGTCAGAATGTGTCGCTTAAAAGAATGTGGTTTTGAGGCTTAAGTCATGGGGCCGGCAGCCTTCATGGGTGTCATGAATGGTCGATCTGCATGGAGGGGCTGGCATCACGGGCGGCGACGCATTCTGACGTTGACGGTATGTAGGATGCTTTTCTATAACGGCATTGAGAGTGTCGGTGCGCGTTAGGCTTGTTGCGGTCTGATCGTGACAGAGGTCCTGGGAGATGAGAAATGGAGGCTTTTCTACAAACGCTGCGAGAGCCCATGCCAAGATGGCTTTCGGCAATAGACCCCTCAAAGCAATTCCCTGTAAAAGCCTTTTTTAATTCCCGCATCGCTTTTTATCCAGGCTCAGGCTTCGATGGCCACCTGGTCAAGGTGTTTGGATCGACGCATGTCGTGCATTGCTTCGTATACGCAGACTACGGTGTATCCGACACCGCCTTAAAACGTGAACTGGATGATCCTCAAAGGGGGTTCCGGGGCTATCACAGTTTGGCCAGAATCGACTTGGAGGAAAAGGATCTTCTGCCGAGCGGGTGGGTTCCTCATGTGACTCAAGATGAGGCGAGATACCGGAGATCAGATGTTTCGACATATCACCGGTTCGGATTTGTCGAAATTCTGGAGCGGAATGAAGATCTCGATGATGAGCATGGGGCTAAGCGGCTCGCGATCATGTTTCTGGGCGCCGACGGCGTGGCGGCCTACGATGCCTTGTTTTGCCAGAAGCCCGGCAGCGCGCCATTCGTCTTGATGTTGCAGGATCACGGTTTTAGTGGCAACTACACACGCTTCGGACGCGGTGGGCTGTTGGGGAAAATTGTAGTTCAGGCGAACTCGTTTCCCGAGTTCATTCTTTGCGCGGACAATACTGAAATCTGGCCAGACTACAGACTGATTCCGGAAGCTTATTCATCCATGGGTGGGGCGCGACAAGTGCGGAGGATTTATGTGCGTGAATTAAACGAAATTGATCGAATTAGTGAATAAGATGTATCTGATATTTCTTGCGAAAGGTTTTTAAATGCCACCACCTAATGAGGCGAGAGGCCATTTTCCAGATGGAGTTTTTGTCTCGATGGGGCCGATAGGAGTCGTCCCATCGACCGATTTGGTCAGGCTACTTGTCAATGCACGAGGGGCGTACGATTGGCCGGCGGGAACGGGCGCAGCGGCAAGTCAAGCAAGAATTATCGCCCTTGAGGCATCCGTGGCTGATTTATTGGGGAATTTCACGCCTCAATCGGCTCATCAGATCGTTGTTGATGTTTCCGATTGGGCTGGTAACAATGCGGCGGCTCACCGCATATTACTTGGGGCCAATCCTGCACAGATTGCGGTTATGCATGGCGCTATAAGGAGGCTGCTGAACGCTGAGACAGTAAGGGCCGGCCTTGACGATTTGAGCGGCTTGCCCGGATTGAGTCTCGTAGTTTCGTCAAAAATTTATCGATTCTGCTGCCCTTTAATAGGTGCAGCAGTAGATCGGCACGCGTCGTATTTCTTTAATTCTTTGCCAACTTCAGATGGGGAATTTTCAACCCAATTTCATCGTCAATGGTCAAACGGGCGCGGAGGGACAACAAGACTTGCGACATACAATGCTGCGG
>VFQN01001458.1_pt1 | contig 39631 bp, 32 predicted proteins | sample 3512371 | NCBI WGS metagenome assembly VFQN01 (sample SAMN10412370, study PRJNA504923) | tailings metagenome | isolation source: Replicate 2 from Balatoc abandoned mine | place: Philippines: Itogon, Benguet | collected 2017-08-28
TCCAAGCACGTCGGCACCAGCTTCTCTGATCCCTCCCATGTCGCCGGCTGCTTCGATCTCATCCACATGATGGCGGGCGGCGAGGACAAGTGGCGGGCGCGGCCCTTCGTGTCGAATTCCAACTGCTTCGTCGTGCCGCCGATGAAATTCGCGGAAGAGAGTTGCATCACCATGGAGGCCTGCATCCGGGCCGGCATGCCGATCCTTCTCCTCTCCGCCGGGCAGGCCGGCGCGACGGCCCCCGCGCCGCTCGCCACCGCCATCGTGCAGGCGGTCGCCGAGTGCCTTGCCGGCGTCGTCTATGTCAACGCCATGGCCCCTGGCCACCCGGCGATCTTCGGCACCTGGCCCTTCGTCTCCGACCTCCGGACGGGCGCCATGTCCGGCGGCTCCGGCGAGCAGGCATTGCTGACGGCCGGCTGCGCGCAGATGCACCAGTTCTACCGGCTCCCCGGCGGCGCGGCGGCGGGCATTGCCGATTCCAAGCTGCCGGATATGCAGGCGGGTTGGGAACAGGCGATCTCGAATGTCATGGCGGGGCTGTCCGGCCTCAACATGGTCTATGAATCGGTCGGCATGCATGCCTCGCTGCTCGGCTTCTGCCTTGAAAGCCTCGTGCTCGGCGACGACCTTTTGGGCCAGGTGCAGCGCTGCGTGCGCGGCATCGACGTGACGGAGGATTCCGTCTCGCTGGAAACGATGCGCTCGGTCTGCCTCGAAGGCCCCGGCCATTATCTCGGCGATCCGCAGACGCTGTCGCTGATGCAGACGGAATATATCTACCCCGCCGTCGCCGACCGCACGAGCCCCAAGGAATGGGCCGAGATCGGCCGGCCGGACCTTGTGCAGAAGGCGATCGAGCGGAAGAACCGCATTCTCTCGGAGGCCGGCGGCCCGCTCTTCGATTTTGCGACGGACCAGGCGGTGCGGGAGAAGTTCAAGATCTACTTCTGAAGCAAATCCATTAAATGCTGGGATTAAACGCCTAGACTCTGCGGTCGAAATGGGTGCGCAGCGAGACGTGCGTCTGCACGGTCGCGATGCCGGGCGTCGTCGCGATCTGGCGGCGCACGGTGTCGAGCTCGCCGTTCGAGGCACATTCGACGAGCAGCATCAGGTCCGTCGGCCCTGCCAGCGACCAGCAGGTCACGACGTTCGGAATGCCGGTGAGATGCGGTACGATGTGGTCGCAGTTGCGGCCCTGCTGGAAGCCGACGGCGATCAGCGCCTCGACGCCCGGCCGTTCCCGGTCGACGCCGAGCTTCACGGTATAGCCGGCGATGATGCTCTTCGCCTCCAGCCGCCGGATGCGCTCGTGCACCGCGCTTCGGGAAAGCCCGGTGTGGCGCGCAAGCTCCACGAGGCTTTGGCGCGCGTCGGCGCGCAGCGCCGCGAGCAGCAGCCTGTCCTTCTCGTCCAGTTCGTTCATCCGGAAAAACCTCCGTCTGGCCGGACGATCGTCCGGCGTTCCGGCTCCTTGCTGCGCGAAACCGGACAGAAAAGCAACTATTCATCGGTCATCGCCTCATGGAGAAACCGATGCCGACCCTACCTGACAACGCCGTCCTGATCCCGATCGACATGCAGCAGGCCTTCGACGCCGCGCCCTGGCCGCGGCGCTGGAACGAGAAGCTGGACGACAACGGTCTGGCGCTGCTCGCTGCCTGGCGCGCCGCCGGGCGGCCGATCATCCATGTGCGCCACGACAGCGTGGAGCCGGGCTCCACGCTGCGCCCGGAGGCGCCGGGCAACGCGCATCGCCCCGGCTTTGCGCCGCAGGCGGGCGAGCCGCTGGTGACGAAGAGTGTCAACGCCGCCTTCATCGGCACGGATCTTGATTTGCGCCTGCGCCGGCTCGGGGCGGACACGGTCGTGCTGTTCGGTGTTTCCACGGATATGTGCGTATCGACCAGCGTGCGCGTCGGGGCGAATATGGGTTACCGGGTGATCCTCGTCGAGGATGCCTGCGACTGCTTCGACCTGCCGGACGGCGCGGGCGGGACGATCGCCGCGCGCGACGTGCACCGCGCCCATGTCGCGACGCTGCGCCATGAATTTGCGACGGTGCTCAGTACGGCCGATGTCGTCGCCGCGCTCTGATTTCTCGTCTTTGGCGCATTATCCCACGCCGAAGCGATACCGCTTCGGCTGGAAATGTGTCAGCGGGTCACGGCCCTGACGTCGCGCACGCCAAAATCCCATTCGGGGGCGGTGACGGGGTTGAGATCGATGCCGGGGAAGACGGCGAAGGTCGAGAACGCGGCGCTTTCGCCCGGCTGGACGCGCAGCACGATCAGCGCACTGTCGCGGCCGACCTCGCGGCAGGTGCCGCCGGGGCAGTCGGAGAGGACCACGTCGAGGCGGAAAGACTGCATCGGCACGGGGCCCTTGTTGGCGATGCTGCCGGTCACGCGAAAGCTCGTCTTCGTCTGGCCGGCGCTGGCCTGCATTTCGGCAAGCACGACCGTCTCTTCCGAAAGCACCGGTGTCGTTGCGTTGGGGGTGACGGGGGTGCCGGAGGGCGCGCGTTCGTCGACGAACCAGATGAGGAGCGCGCTTGCTAGGCCGATGGCCACCACGATGGTGAGGACGGGTTCGACCCAGCTTTGGAAGCGCCGGAAGCGCAGTGCGAGATAGAGTATGGCCGCTGCCGCGACTGCGAATGCCCAGATCATTCAGGTCCTCCTGGGCATGATATAGCCTGCGGGAGAAGGGACCGAAAGGCCGGTCCCCTCACTTTGCCTTGAGGCTGATCCAATAGGCGCCGTCGAAAGGCACGGCGGCGAAGCGTTCGTTGATTTCCTTCAATGTCGCATCCGGGTCGATGTCGGCAAAGATGTCCGGGCGCAGCCAGTGCGCGAAGGCCTCGGCGGCGAGCACGTTGAGCGGGACGGTGTTGAAGAAGTTCCACAGGCCGTGCACGCGGCCGTCCTTCACCGCCTTCAGGTCGGAGAGGATCGGCGCCTTGACGGCGCGGGCGAGCGTTTCGCGCGCCTCTTCAGCGGCAACGCCGGGACCGACCGAGAACGAGCTGTAGGTGCCGCCCGGCGACGCGGTCGCGATGTAGACGTCGGGATTGGCCGCGATGATGAATTCCGAACTGACGATGCCGCCCTGCGCCGGCAGGCTTTCGGCGATGTTGCGGCTGCCGGTGATGGCGATGAAGGCGCCGAGACCGCCCGTGCCATAGGCGTAGCAGCATTTTTCCGGGTTGGGGAAGGCGTCCATCAGCACGGTCGGACCCGGCTCGGGGTGCTGGGCGACCCGGTCGCGAATGCGCTTGACGCGGGCGTCATAGAAGTCGGCGAAGGCGTTGGCCTGTTCCTCGCGGTTCAGCACCTTGCCGAGCAGGCGCATGGTCCCGGCGGTGTTCTTCAGCGCGTTGCTGTTGAAGTCGACGACGACGACGGGCACGCCCATCTTTTCCAGGTAGTCGATCGCCTGTTTGCCGAGTTCGGTATCGGCCTGCCAGTTGGCGAGGATGGCAAGGTCCGCCTTCAGCGACAGCATGGTCTCGAAGGAGAGCGCGCCGTTTGCGCCGATGACCGGGACGTCGACGATTTCAGGGAACTTCTCCTTGAACCGTGCATAGATCTCCGGATTGTCGCCCTGCATGTCGCTCGACCAGCCGGCGAGGATGCTGACCGGGTTCGGATGGATCAGCGAGAGTGCGACGAGATCGAAGCCGCTGCCGAGCAGCACTGCCTTGGGCTGGGCCGGAATGGTGATCTCGCGGTCGAAGGCGTCCTTGACCGTCAGCGGATACGTCACCTCGGCACGGGCCGGCAGGATGGCGAGGAACAGGAGGACGGCGGCGATGAGGGTGGAAAGGCGTTGGGTCATTGTTTTCTCAGTTCCGGCAGGGAGCACAGCTCGCCGCAGCCTGGAATGCCGGGCAGCATGTAGCGCAGGCAGCAGACCTTGCGACGGCAGTGGATGACACCTGCTTCCATCTCGTGGCGCAGGCATCCGTGGAAGGGGTTGCGGCTGCCGTTCGCCAGCAGCGGGCAATCGAAGAGGGGACGCGAGGGCCAATGGTCGCCGTCTTCGGGCGGCGCATGGTCCGTCGCGTTGAAGGCATAGTCGATGTAGACGGCGGCATTGTTCCAGGCGAGCTTCGGGGCAATGCCGGTCTTTTCCTTGAACAGGGCGACCGCGCGGGAGAGGTGGCAGTCTACCAGCGGTGTGACGAAGTCGACGAGGTCGTCTCCCTCGCTCCAGTCGCCTTCATGCGGCAGGCCGAAGGCCCGGGGCAGGCCGTCCTCGCCGATGGCGATGGTCATCGCATCGAGGGCGACGGGCAGGGTCCGCTCCGCGCGGCGCGCCACGACATAGGGGATGGTGAGGGCGGAGAAATAGTAGAGCGACCAGAAAGAGGCGGCGGCACGCCGGTCCGCCTTGTCATGGCTCTCAGCATAGCGGTCGATCGTCCGGGAAAACCCGTCTCCCTCCAGGAACGCGCAGAGCGGCACGGCGCCATCGAGATCCGACGAGAGCATCATCTTCTCGCCGCACCAGGCATGTTCACCGCTGAAGACCGCCTTCAGGCCTTCGGGCCGGAAAGCGGTCTCGCCATCCTGGGAGGGAAGCGCCGTCAAGCGCTTACCAGGAGTATTTCAGGCTGCCGATGATCGTGCGGCCCTGGTCGCGGTAGCAGAAGCCGGCCGAGCAGACGGCATCCTGGCGGTCGAAGAGGTTCGTCGCGTTGACCTGCAGCTTCAGGCCGGCGAAGTCCTTGTCGATGGCGGCGAAATCGTAGTCGATCGACGCATCGACGAAGGCGCGCGCCTTGTTCTTCAGGCTGTTGGCGTCGTTGCCATAGCTTTCCCCGGTGAAGCGAACGCCTGCGCCGAAGCCGAGGCCGGCCAGCGCGCCGTCTTCCGGCATGGTGTAATGCGCCCAGAGCGATGCCATGTGGCGCGGTACGGAGGAGACATCGTTGTTCACGGTGCCGGCCGGGCCATCGATGATCTTCGCCTGGGTATAGGTATAGGAGGCGATCAGCGAGAGGCCGTTGTCGAGGCTGGTCGAGGCTTCCAGTTCCAGGCCGCGCGAGCGCAGCTTGCCGCGCTGGACCTGGATGTTGGCCGGACCGCTCGGCAGGTCGACGACTTCATAATAAAGTCCGTTCGTCTGGTCGATGTTGAAGAGTGCGGCCGTCAGCAGGGTGTTGCTGTCCGGAAGCAGGTACTTCACGCCGACTTCCTGCTGCTCGCTCTCGGTCGGCTTGAACGGGTTGCCGGTGGCAAGGTTCACGCCGGCATTCGGCGAGAAGGCGGTCGAATAGCTGGCATAGGGGGTAATGCCCCATTCGGTCTCATAGGTCACGCCGGCGCGCCAGGTGAAGGCACGGTCGCTCTGGTTGATCGTGCTGAGGGCGCCGGAGGCGAGGTCCGTGTTGTCGGTGTCGGTGGAGACCCAGTCGTAGCGGCCGCCGAGCGTGAAGGTCAGCGCGTCGTAGCGGATCTGGTCCTGCAGGTAGAGGCCGGTGATGAACTGGTCCTGCACGCTCTTGGTCTGGAAGCCGATCGGGTCCGTCGGGCGACCGCGTGTCGGGTTCTTGGTGTCGAGCGGCGGCGTTGCGCCGTAGCCGTTCAGCGATTTCCAGTAGATCTTGGTGAAGTCGATGCCGGTGAGCAGCGTGTGCTCCAGTGCGCCGGTGTCGAACTTGGCTTCCAGCTGGTTGTCGATCGTGTAGGTGTTCATCCACTCTTCGTACGTGCCGGCGCTGCTGTCGAGCAGCGTCGGGTCGGCCGCGTTCGGCTGGTAGGCGAAGGCCCAGTCGGCATCGACGTTCAGCCAGGAGGCGCGGGCGTTCTGGCGGAATGTAAAGACCTCGTTCAGGCGATGCTCGAACTCGTAGCCGATGCGGCCCTGGTTCTGGATCGAGTCGTTGTAGGCCGGGTTGCCGGCGAAGATGTCGCTGACCTTGCCGGTGGCGGCGTCATAATAGTAGGCCGCGGTGCCGCCCGTTTTGGTGCGGGAATATTCGCCGAGGATCGTCAGCTTGGTATCCTCGTCCGGCTTCCAGGTGAAGGCCGGCGCGATATAGGCGCGGTCGTCGGGAACGCCGACCTGTTCGGTGTCGGCGCTGCGTAGGAGGCCGGTCAGGCGATAGTAGACCGGGTCTTCCTCATTGATCGGGCCGGAGAGGTCGAACTGGCCCTGGTAGCGGTCATGGCTGCCATACTGCACCTGGATCTCGCGCAGCGCGTCTTCCGTCGGGCGCTTGCTGATGAGGTTGTAGAGGCCGCCGGCGCCGGATGCGCCGTAGAGTGCGGAAGAGGGGCCACGCAGGATCGAGACGCCTTCGAGGCCGTAGGGCTCGGTCTTGAACAACGAGGAGCCGGCGCCCGGCTGGCGCAGGTTGTCGCGGAAAACGCCCGTATAGGTCACGTCGAAGCCGCGCACGGTGAACGAGTCGAAGCGCGGATCGAAACCATAGCCGCCGACGCGCGTGCCCGGCGTGTAGGCGAGCGTTTCGAGCAGGGTCTGCGGGTTGCGGTCTTCCAGCTGCTGCTGCGTGACCGAGGAGATCGACTGCGGCGTCTGGATGAAGGGCGTATCGACCTTTGCGCCCGTCGCGCTGCTTTTGCCCACATAGCCGTCCGCCGTGATGACGCCGCCGCTGCCGCCGTTGACGACGATGTCTTCGAGAACGGTCGCACCGCCCGCTGCCATGGCCGCCTGGTCCTGTGCAAGGGCGACCGTGGCGAGCGTGAGGAGAGACGTGCCGGCGAGCGCCAGGCGGGACATCGTGCGGGAGGGCTTGTGCATGCGGAAACTTTCTGACGAAGCGGATCGATAATGTGACTGTTTTTATCAGGATTTGTTCCGCGGCAAGAAATTATATGACTTAAGCGCTCATGATTTAACCGATGTTGCCGATATGCAACGCAGGTTGTGGATGATCTGCACTCAGAAGGCGAGGCTGCCGGCCATCACTGCAAGCACAAGGAAAATCAGGAAGATGATGAGGGCAATGGTGAAGAGCACCTTGGCAATCGTCGCCGTGGCGGCTGACACGCCGGAGAAGCCCAGAAAGCCTGCGATCAGCGAGACGACGAGGAAGATAAGAGCCCATTTCAGCACGGCGATGCCTCCGATTGTGTCGGAGTAAAGACGCGTGACGGACAAAAAAGTTCCGGGGCAGCGGGAGTGCCCCGGAAGGTGGCCGCGCTCTTGGGCGGCTGGGAGGATTAGTCGTGACTGATCATTACGTGGCGCACGGCGGTGTAGTCCTCCAGTGCATAGATCGACATGTCCTTGCCGTAGCCCGACTGCTTGACGCCGCCATGGGGCATTTCGGTGGTCAGCATGAAGTGGGTGTTGATCCAGGTGCAGCCGTATTGCAGGCGGGCGGCGGCTTTCATCGCCTTGCCGATGTTCTTGGTCCAGACGGAGGAGGCGAGGCCGTAGTCGCTGTCATTCGCCCAGGCGACGGCCTGGTCCGCCTCGGAGAAGCGGGTGACGGAGACGACGGGGCCGAACACCTCGCGGCGCACGATCTCGTCGTCCTGGGTCGCGCCGGCCACCACGGTCGGCTGGAAGAAGTAGCCGTCGTCGCTGCCGGCCCGGCCTCCCGTGGTGATCTCGATATGCTTCACCTCGGCGGCCCGCTCGACGAAGCTGGCGACGCGGTCGCGCTGGCGCTTGGAGATCAGCGGGCCGATCTCGTTCTGCGTGTCGTCGGGGTCGTTGTATTTAATTGTCGAGACGGCGGCCGAGAGGTCGGCGACCAGTTTTTCGTAGATGCCGTCCTGCGCGTAGATGCGGCAGGCGGCCGTGCAGTCCTGGCCGGCATTGTAGTAGCCGAAGGCGCGGATGCCCGAGACGACGGCGTCGAGGTCCGCATCGTCGAAGACGACGACGGGGGCCTTGCCGCCGAGTTCCAGATGGGTGCGCTTGACCGTCTTGGCGGCGGCGGCGAGCACCTTCTTGCCGGTCGCCACGTCGCCGGTGATCGACACCATGTTGATCTTCGGATGGTTGATCAGCGCATTGCCGACCGTCTCGCCGCGGCCGAGCACGATGTTGACCACGCCTTCCGGCAGGATGTCGGCAAGCAGCTTCGCCATCTTCAGCGCCGTCAGCGGCGTCTGCTCGGAGGGCTTGAAGACGACGGTGTTGCCGCTGGCAATGGCCGGGGCCAGCTTCCAGGCCATCATCATCAGCGGATAGTTCCATGGCGCGATCGAGCCGACGATGCCGATCGGGTCGCGCCGCACCATGGAGGTGAAGCCGGGCAGGTATTCGGCGGCGACCGGGGCGCTCAGCGAGCGGATGGCGCCGGCAAAGAAGCGCCAGCAATCGACGATGGCGGGCAGCTCGTCATTGCGCGCGGCATTGATCGGCTTGCCGCAATTGAGCGATTCCAGCGCCGCGAAGGCATCAGCGTCCTTCTCGATCGCATCGGCGATCTTCAGGAGATAGCCGGAGCGTTCGGCGGGCGTGGTGGTCGCCCAGGAGACGAAGGCCCTTTCGGCGGCGTCGACGGCAGCGTCGATCTGGGCGTAGGAGGCTTCCGGCAGGTCGACGATCTTCGCGCCCGTCTTCGGGTTCAGGATGTGCTCCTCGGCCTCGGTGCCGGCTTCGAAACGCGAGCCGATCAGCATCTGGGTGTCCATCGTGGTTCTCCCTTATCGTTGGTTCATTTGCCGGCGCCGGCGACCTGGTCGCCGTCGCGGGTGAGGTAGTAGGCGCCGAGGATCGGCAGGAAGGTGACGAGCACCACGACCATGGCGACGACGTTGGTAACCGGCCGCTGGCGCGGGCGCACCAGTTCCTCCAGCATCCAGATCGGCAGGGTCGATTGCTGGCCGGCGGTGAAGGTGGTGACGATCACCTCGTCGAAGGAGAGGGCGAAGGCGAGCATGCCGCCGGCGAGCAGGGCGGTGCCGATGTTCGGCAGGATGATGTAGCGGAAGGTCTGGAAACTGTCGGCGCCGAGGTCCATCGAGGCCTCGATCAGCGAGCCCGAGACGCGGCGGAAGCGGGCGACGGCATTGTTGTAGACGACCACGACGCAGAAGGTCGCGTGGCCGAGCACGATCGTCCAGAAGGAGAAGGGGATTTCCGCAAACGAGAAGGCCGAGCGCAGTGCGATGCCGGTGATGATGCCGGGCAGGGCGATCGGCAGGATGACGAGCAGCGAGATCGTCTCCCGGCCGAAGAATTTCGTGCGGGAAACGGCGGCGGCGCACAGCGTGCCGAGCACGAGGGCGACGGCGGTCGAGATGGACGCGACGCGAACGGAAAGCCCCATCGCCTCCCAGACATCCGGCCGGTTCCAGGTAACGGCGAACCATTGCAGCGTATAGCCCGGCGGCGGGAACTGGTAGCTCTTCTCCTCCGTCGTGAAGGCATAGAGGAAGATGAGCAGGACCGGCAGGTGCAGGAAGAGAAGGCCGAGCCCAGCGGCGATCTTCAGGCCGAGCGGGGCCGAGGTGTTCTTGTCAGAGCGCATCGAAGGCTCCCTGTCGCTTGGCCATCCAGAGATAGAGGCCCATGATGACGATCGGCACGACGGAGAAGGCGGCGGCGAGCGGGATGTTGCCGGCCGTGCCCTGCTGGGCATAGACCGCCTGGCCGATGAAGAGCCGCGACGAGCCGATGATCTGCGGGATGATGTAGTCGCCGAGGGTCAGTGAGAAGGTGAAGATCGAGCCGGCGATGATGCCGGGCAGCGCCAGGGGGAAGAGGACATGGCGGAAGGTCTGCGCCGGGTTGCCGCCGAGATCGGCGGAAGCCTCGATCAGGTTGCCCGGCACGCGCTCCAGGGCTGCCTGGATCGGCAGGATCATGAAGGGCATCCAGACGTAGATGAAGACGATGAAGGTGCCGGTATAGCTGATCGACAGCGACGAACCGCCGACGACGGGCAGCGCCAGCCAGGCATCGAGCAGCCAGGAAAGATGCAGCTTGGCGAAGGCCCAGGTGACGATGCCTTCCTTGGCGAGGATCAGCTTCCAGGCATAGACTTTCACGAGATAGCTCGACCACAGCGGCAGCATGACGCCGAGGTAGAAGACGACCTTCCATTTTCCGCGGGCATAGCGCGCCGCGTAATAGGCGATCGGAAAGGCGATGGCGGCGGAGGCGAGCGTCACCAGAACGGCCATCAGCACGGTGCGCAGGATGATGTCGAAATTCGACGGGATGAGCAGCTGCTTGTAGGTGGCGAGCGTGAACTCGTAGTTGATCAGCCCGGAAAAGTCGTCGATCGAGAAGAAGCTCTGCAAGAGGAGCGCGAAGAGCGCGCCGAGATAGATCACGCCGAGCCAGAGGAGCGGTGGCGTCAGCATCAGGAGCAGCAGGATCCTCGGGTTGCGCCAGAAGAAATCCGAAAGCCGCCCGGAGGCGCCTTCGCGGCGCGCGAGGATGGAGGTGTCGGCGGCGACGCTCATTGGGCACCGTCCATCGCATGCAGGTCTTCCGGCAGGAAGGAGAGGGTGACCGTCTCGCCCTGTGCAGGGACCGTGAGGGATGCCGGGATCATCGCTGCGATGCGGGCGCCGGCGGTCTCCACCGTCACGCGGTTTGCCGCGCCGAGGAAGCTCGTCGCCGTCACGCGGCCGGAAAACTGCTTGCGGCCCGGGCCGGTGTCCCCCAGCGTGATCGCCTCCGGCCTGAGGCTTGCATAGTTCCGGCCGAAGCCGAGCGTCGCCACGAAATCGGGCGGCAGCACATTGGAGGAACCGACGAAATCGGCGACGAAACGCGTCTTCGGCCGCTTGTAAACCTCTTCCGGCGTGCCGAGCTGCTGGATCTTGCCCTCGCTGAAGACGGCGATGCGGTCGGCCATCGACAGGGCCTCGCCCTGGTCGTGGGTGACGAAGACGAAGGTGATGCCCAGCGACTTTTGCAGGCTCTTCAGTTCCTCCTGCATCTGCTCGCGCAGCTTGAGATCGAGCGCGCCGAGCGGTTCGTCGAGAAGGAGCACGCGAGGGCGATTGACGAGCGCGCGCGCCAGTGCCACGCGCTGGCGCTGGCCACCGGAGAGCTGGCCGGGTCGGCGTGTGCCGTAGCCCGGCAGTTTTACCATGGCGAGCGCTTCCTCGGCCGCCTTCAGCCGCTCCGCCTTGCCGACGCCCTTGACCATCAGCCCGTAGGCGACGTTTTCGAGGATCGAGAGATGCGGGAAGAGGGCGTAGTCCTGAAAGACCGTATTGACGTTGCGCCGGTAGGGCGGCACGCCCTCCGCCGTATCGCCAAAGATCTCGATATGGCCCGAGGTCGGCTGCTCGAAACCGGCCATCAGGCGCAGGCACGTCGTCTTGCCGGAACCGGACGGGCCTAGCATGGCGAAGAACTCACCCTCGGTTATTGCGAGGTCCACGCTGTCGACGGCACGCACGGCGCCGAAGTGGCGGGAGACTTGCTGGAACAGGACGGCGGTCATGGGGGCTCCGGGTGTCTTGTGTTCTGCCCCTCATCCGCCTGCCGGCACCTTCTCCCCGCAAGCGGGGCGAAGGAGGCATGAGGACACGTTCCCGCTGCCGATCAACCGTCGGGGCGAACGAAGTATCTTGGGGCACGTTCCCTCTCCCCGCCTGCGGGGAGAGGGTTAGGGTGAGGGGCTATTGCGGCCTCACCGGCCGCCGATCACGCCGATATAGTCGGAGACCCAGCGGTGGTAGGGCACGCACTCGCCCTGGCTTTCGCACTTGGTCACCGGCGTGCGCCAGAAGGCGATCTTCTCGAAGTTCTCGAACCCGTTGGTCTTGCAGCCTTCATCGGTCAGCAGCGCATTGCCCTTGCAGGCGGCCGGAACGGAGGGAACTGCGCCGAACCAGGCGGCGGCATCGCCCTGCACCTTGGCGGACAGCGAGTGCTCCATCCACATATAGGCGCAGTTCGGATGCTGGCTTTCGGCATGCAGCATGGTCGTGTCCGACCAGCCCGTCACGCCCTCTTCCGGGAAGGTCGAGGCGATCGGCTGCTTTTCGGCTTGCATCAGGTTGACCTGGAACGGCCATGAGCCGGAGGCGACGACGCCTTCGTTCTTGAAGTCGTCGATCTGGATCATCGCATCATGCCAGTAGCGGCCGACCAGCGTGCGCTGCACGCGCAGCAGGTCGAGCGCGGCCTTGTACTGGTCTTCGTTGAGTTCGTAGGGATCCTTGATGCCGAGTTCCGGCTTGTGCTTCATCAGGTATTGTGCGGCGTCGGCGATGTGGATCGGGCCGTCATAGGCCTGTACGCGCCCCTTGTTCGACTTGCCGTCCGGCAGCGTCATCTCCTCGAAGACGACGTTCCAGCTTTTCGGGGCTTCGCCCTTGAAGGCCTCGGTGTTGTACATCAGGACGTTCGGCCCCCAGAGATAGGGTGTGCCATAGTGCACGCCGTTCACGGTATGCCAGGGCGCGTTCTGCAGGCGCTCGTCGATGGTCTTCCAGCTCGGGATGAGATCGGTGTTGATCGGCTGGACGCGCTTGCCTGCGACGAGGCGGAGCGACGCGTCGCCCGAGGCGGTGACGAGGTCGAAGCCGCCCTCGTTCATCAGCGCCACCATTTCGTCCGAGGTGGCGGCGGTCTTCACGGTGACCTTGCAGCTCGTCTTCTTCTCGAATTCGGTGACCCAGTCATAGTTCTTGTCCGTCTCGCCGCGCTCGATATAGCCGGCCCAGGCGACGATGGAGACTTCGCCTTCGCCGGCGCCAAGTGCCTTCAGCGGTTCCTGGGCGATGGCGGCGGTGGTGAAGGCGAGCGAAAGGGTAAGCGCGGTGCAGGAATGCAGAAGTCGCGTCATGACAGTCTCCCGGTTTGATCCGCTTTGCTGCGGTATTGTTCCCGGATGAAAAGGTGCCGCGATTTCGCCGCTTTCGCAAATTCATTAATCAGAATGTCGCTATCGGAAATTCCGAAATCGTAGGTGTTATCTTCCCCGCCCGCTCCTCAGCGCCTCCGCCAGCCCCACAAAATCCCGCGCCGCCTGCGGCAGGCTGGATCCCTTGCGCCAGACCATGCCGACCTGCACGACCGGTAGCGCGCCGGAGACGTCGCGGCTTTCGATGCGGTCGCCTTCCAGCGACCAGGGACGGTAGACAAGGTCGGGCAGGAGCGCGATGCCTGCCCCGGTGGCCACGAGGCTGCGCACCGCCTCCACCGAGCGGGTGCGGAAGGCGACATGCGGGCGGGCGCCGAGTGCGGTCAGAAGCTTGCCGGTGTTCTCCTCGATTTCATCGACCGTCAGCATGATCAGCGGTTCCTTCGCGATGTCGCTGACCGAGATGATGTCGGCCGCGACGAGCGGGTGGCCGATCGGCAGCCAGAGGCGATAGGGCGAGGTTTCCAGGATTTCCGCCTGCAGCGCCATGCGGTCGCGCAGGTTCGAGATGACCATGACGGCAACGTCGAGCTCGCCGCCGACCAGGAGATGCTCGAGATAGGAGCCGTTGTCCTCGATGGCGCTCACCTCGATGCCGGGAAAGGCGCGGCGATAGCGCGAGAGCAGGTCCGACAGCACGTAGCCGGCGACGAGGGACGTGACGCCGAGATTGAGCTGGCCCTTTTCCGCCGTGCGGTTGTCGGAGAAGGAGCGCCGGGCGTCCGAGACGTTCGACAGGATTTTTGTGGCGTGGCGCAGGAACTGGTGGCCGTTGTGCGTGGTCGTCAACCCGCGCGGATGGCGCTCGAAGAGTTCGACGCCGAGGTCGGATTCAAGCTCCTTGATGGCCTCGGTGATCGAGGATTGCGAGATCGAGAGGATTTGCGCGGCGCGCGTTACGGACCCTTGTTCCGCGACGGCGACGAAATATTGCAGTTGCCGGAAGGTGAATGCCATGGCGGCAGTTAATATGCCCGGCGCGGGCGAAGCAAGCCGCGAAAATTCCTTGGGAAAGCCGCGGATGAGACAGGCGTGCGGGAGGCGCGCTGCTATGATCCCCGCCGCAAGCATTTTCAGCCGGCACGGCATCGTCGTGCCGGCCGATGCTGCAACCGGACAAGCCCCTGCAGCCGTTCCGCCGAGCCGAAACGGTGCCGGCAACGAGGAGCCGCCATGACCGAACGCCCCATGCCGACCGAGGAGGGCATTCTCGCCTTCCACAAGCGCTGCGAGGATTTCTATCCCGCCGATGCCGTCGATGCGGATATCGGGCAGCAGCGCGGCTGGTACGATGCGCTCTGCGCCGCCTTCGACGCACCGCCGCCTGCGGGCATGACCAAGCAGGACAGTGTCATTGCGGGGCGCATTCCTGTGCGCCGCTACCGCCCGGCGGCGATGACGAGCGCGACGCGGCTTTTTTACATTCACGGCGGGGGCTTCGTCGTCGGCTCGCTCGACAGCCATGACGCGATCTGCGCCGAGCTTTGCGAGGTCGCGGGCGCCGAGCTTGTGTCCGTGGATTACCGCCTGTCGCCGGAGCATGTCTGGCCCGCCGCCTTCGACGATTGCTGGGCCGTGCTGATCGAGCTTCTGTTGGAAAACCACCCGGTCGTGGTGATCGGTGACAGCGCGGGGGGAAACCTTGCGGCCGGCATCGTGCTGAAGGCACGCGACGAGGGGCTGAAGGGCATTGCCGGGCAGGCGCTGGTCTATCCGGGTCTCGGCGGTGACCTTGCTTCCGGTTCCTATCTGGAAATGGCCGAGGCGCCGGGCCTTTCGACTGCCGATGTCGCCTATTACCGGGAGGTCTACAAGGCGCCGGAGGAGGCCGCGCACGCCTTCCCGCTGCGGGCGGAAAACCTTGCCGCCCTGCCGTCCACCTTCATTACCGGTGCTTTTTTCGATCCGCTGCGCGACGATGCGCGGGCCTATGCCGCGCGGCTGGCGCTCGCCGGCGTGCCGGTGGAATTTCGCGAGGAAAAGCAGATGATCCATGCGTGGCTGCGTGCCCGTTTCATGAGCGCGGGGGCGAAGGCCGGTTTCGCGGCGCTGTGTGATGCCGTGCGCCGGATGGCCCGTCCATGAGCGGTGTTACCGATCTCGGCGAACTGCTCGCGACGATGGAGCCGGCACTGGTCGAAGGCCGCTTCGTCTATGCCTCTGTGCCGGGCGACGAGTTCGCCCGGTGCCTCTCGCGTGCGCCGATCGGCGTCTTCCGGGAGGCGGAGGGCATGACGCTGATCCTGCCTTTCGAGGCGGCGGACGGGCTGGCCACCAGTGCTCCGATGCGCATGATCACGCTCACGGTGCATTCCTCGCTGGAGGCAGTGGGACTGACGGCGGCCTTCGCGACGGCGCTGACGACGGAAGGGATCAGCGCCAACGTGGTTGCCGGTTACCATCACGACCATATATTCGTGCCGGAGCGGGATGCCGAACGGGCACTCGAAACGCTGCGGGCGCTGTCCCGCACGGCGCGTGAAAAGGGAGACAAGTGATGCGATTTTTGCGGCTGGCTAGCGCGGTTCTGGCTTTTGGTCTTTTGGCGGGGGGGCCGTCCGTCTCCTTTGCGGAGGATGCGCCGGCGCCCCTTCCGTCCTGCGCCCTCTCCGGCTCGAAGAGCGTCTTCATCGGCGGCGCGCCGGCGCTTCGGCTTTCCGACGTGGTGAACTGCCCGCCGGAACTTTACGAGATCGTGCCGAGCATCATGATCGAGGGCCAGCCGATGGTGAAATTCCGCTCGGGCGTCGGCGAGAAGGGCAATTGCACCGCGCGGGGCGATGAGACCGTGTCGGTGGAGGGCGAATCGGCGAGCCGTCTCGGGGATGTGACCTGCACGCAGAATTGAATGTTCGGAGGATTTGCCCCTCACCCTAACCCTCTCCCCGCAAGCGGGGAGAGGGGACTTGCCCGACGCGACGCTGTTGCTTGAGGAGAACGGTGCGGCATATCCCTTCGCCCCGCTTGCGGGGAGAAGGTGGCCGGCAGGCCGGATGAGGGGCGGCTCTTGGAGTTGCCGTAAAAGGAAACGGGCGACCTCCGCCGCCCGCTTTTGTCAGTTGCCGGCGCTTTCCATACGCCGCGTGGTCAGCACCTTCTCCAGCCAGCCGATCTCCATTTCGGGAACGGATTTGAGCAGCAGGTCCGTATAGTCGTCGAAGGGCGGAGAAAGCACCTTCGATTTCGGGCCGAAGCGCACGAGTTTGCCCCGGTGCATCACGGCCACCGAATCGGCGATGGCGCGCACGATGGCGATGTCGTGGGTGATGAACATGTAGGAGACGTGGGTCTCGTCCTGGAGTTTCAGCAGCAGTTTCAGGATGCCTTCGGCCACCAGCGGGTCGAGGGCGGATGTCGGCTCGTCGCAGAGGATGAGTTCCGGCTGGGCCGCCAGCGCCCTCGCGATGGCGACGCGCTGCTTCTGGCCGCCGGAAAGCTCGGCCGGATAGCGGTCGGCGAAGCGGCCACCCATCTCGATCTGCTCCAGCAGTTCCTTCACCCGCTCGGTCTTCTGCTGGCCGCGCATGCCGTAGTAGAAGGTGAGCGGGCGGCCGATGATGTCGCGCACCGTCTGGCGCGGGTTCATCGCGGTGTCGGCCATCTGGTAGATCATCTGGATGCGGCGAAGCTCGTCGTTCGACCGGCCCTTCAGCGCCTTCGGCAAAGCCTTGCCGTCGAAACTGATCGTGCCGTCCTGCGGCGGCAAGAGGCCGGTGATGACGCGGGCGAGGGTGGACTTGCCGGAGCCGGATTCGCCCACCACCGCCAGCGTCTGGCCCTTCGGCAGGTGCAGCGAGACGTTTTGCAGCACCTTGAAGCCGTTGGAATAGCCGGCGGTGACGTTTTCGACCTTCAGAAGCGTGTCTGACTGGTCGGGCGCTTCGTCCCGCTTGGTGCCGCGCACGTTGACCAGCGCGCGGGTATAATCCTGCGTCGGCGCCTCGATGATCTGCTTCACCGAGCCGTATTCGATCATCTTGCCGTGGCGGAGCACCAGGATGTCGTCCGTGATCTGCGCCACGACCGCAAGGTCGTGGGTGATGTAGAGCGCGGCCGTATGCGTCTCCTCGATGGCGTGCTTGATGGCGGCGAGCACGTCGATCTGCGTCGTCACGTCGAGCGCGGTGGTCGGTTCGTCGAAGACGATGAGTTCCGGGTTGGGGCAGAGCGCCATGGCGGTCATGGCGCGCTGGAGCTGGCCGCCGGAGACCTGGTGCGGGTAGCGCTGGCCGAAGGTTTCGGGGCTGGGCAGGCCGAGCACCCTGAAGAGGTAAAGCGCGCGCTTTTCCGCCTCCGCACGGCTCATGATGCCGTGTTTCAGCGAAGCCTCGATCACCTGTTCGCCGAGCCGGTGGGCAGGGTTGAAGGCCGCGGCCGCCGATTGCGCGACATAGCAGACCTTGCAGCCGCGTACCTTGCGGATGCCCGACGGCGAGAGTTTCAGGAGGTCCTCGCCGTTGAGCTTCACCTCGCCGCCGGTGATGCGCACCCCGCCGCGCCCGTAGGCCAGCGCAGTGAGGCCGATGGTCGACTTGCCGGCGCCCGATTCGCCGATGAGGCCGAGCACCTTGCCCTTCTCAACGTCGAAATTCACGCCTTCGACGAGTGTCACGGTTTTTGGCGGTTCGCCCGGCGGATAGCTGGTCGCCTCGATCTTGAGGTTTCTGACGGAAAGCAGGTCAGGCATCGCCGCGGCCCCCCTTGAGGCTGGAGGTACGTTTCATCAGCCAGTCGACCACGAGGTTGACGCAGATGGCGAGCCCGGCGATCGCCCCGCCCGGAATGAGGGCGGCGGAAATGCCGAAGATGATGCCGTCCTTGTTGTCCTTGACCATGCCGCCCCAGTCGGCCGCCGGCGGCTGGATGCCGAGGCCGAGGAAGGAGAGGGTGGAGAGGAACAGGATCGAGAAGGCGAAGCGCAGGCCGAACTCGGCAAGCAGCGGCGAGAGCGTGTTGGGCAGGATTTCCCGAAAAATGATCCAGCCGGTGCCTTCGCCGCGCAGCCTTGCCGCTTCCACGAATTCCATGACCGCCACATCGAGCGCGACGGCGCGGCCGATGCGGTAGACGCGGGTTGAGTCGAGGATCGCCATGACGAGGATGAGGATCCAGAGCTGCTGCGGCAGCACGGCGAGCACGACGAGCGCGAAGATCAGCGTCGGGATCGCCATCATCAGGTCGTTGAAGCGGGAAAACGCCTGGTCGACGAGCCCACCCGTCACCGCCGCCGTGAAGGAGAGCAGCATGCCGAGCGAGAAGGAGAGGATCGTTGCCGCCAGCGCCACGAAGATCGTGGTGCGGGCGCCGAAGATCAGTCGCGAGAAGAGGTCGCGGCCGAGATTGTCGGTGCCGAGCAGGAAATCGCCGCCCATCGGCTGCCAGACGGAGCCGACGATCTCGCTTTCGCCATAGGGGGCGATGAGGGGGGCGAAGAGAGCGCAGAAGACGGCGAGCAGGATGCCGATGATGCCGACCCAGGCGCTGATGGGGATGGTGGAAAGTCTCATCGCGGATGCCTCAATCTGGGGTTCGCGACGATCGCAAGGATATCGGCGAACATGTTGAGGAAGATGTAGAAGGCGGCGAAGATCAGCCCGCAGGCCTGCACGACGGGCATGTCGCGCACCGTCACGGCGTCGACCATGTACTGGCCCATGCCGGGATAGACGAAGACGACCTCCACGACGACGACGCCGACCACGAGATAGGCAAGGTTCAGCGCGATGACGTTGATGACGGGCGCGACGGCGTTCGGCGCTGCGTGCTTGGCGATGATGCGCAGGCCGGAAAGGCCCTTGAGTTCCGCCGTTTCGACATAGGCAGACGACATGACGTTGAGGATCGCTGCCCGGGTCATGCGCATCATGTGGGCGAGCACGACGAGGACGAGCGTCGCCGTGGGCAGGGCGATGGCGGAGAGGCGTTCGCCGATCGTCATCGATTCATAGACGGTTGCGGGGAAGGTCGCGACACCCATCTGCACGGCGAAGAACAGGATCAGGAGGTAGCCGACGAAGAATTCCGGCAGGGAAATCGCCGCCAGCGAGATGACGTTGATGATCTTGTCGGGCATGCGGTTGCGGTATTGCACCGCGAGCATGCCGAGGCCGACCGCGAGCGGCACCGAGATGATCGCCGCGAAGAAGGCGAGGAACAGCGAATTGCCAAGGCGTTTGCCGATCTGCTCGCCGACCGAGTTTTTCGAGGCCCAGGAATTGCCGAAATCACCCTGGATGGCGCCACCGAGCCAGTTGAAATAGCGTGTGGTGGCGGGCTGGTCGAGACCGAGATCCTTGCGGATGTTCTCGATGGCCTGCGGCGTTGCGGACTGGCCGAGATAGGTCGTCGCAAAATCGCCCGGCAAGGCTTCCACGCCCCCGAAGATCATCAGGGACACGGCGAAGAGCAAGGCCACGCTGAGCGCGAAGCGTTGCGCGATGAGCGCCACCAGGGGGCTGCTCTTGCTGAGTTTCGCCCAGAACGAAGGCGTGCCTTCGTCTATGGGGGCTCCCGTGGACGCAACCGACCCGGCAACGCCGGCAGACTGCGGGGCTTCGCCCGCAGTCGCCGTTGCTGTCAGCTCCGGACCGTGCGCCGGTCCGTTGCCGGTCATCAGGCGTCGAGCCACACGCGGGTTGCGACATAGCCGTTCGACATGTCGTTGCCGATGTCGTGCACGTAGCCTTTCACCTGCTTGGAGGAGGCGTTCACGAAGTCGTTGAACATCGGCAGGATGAGGCCGCCTTCGTCACGCACCATCATGGCCATGGCGCGGTACATTTCCTTGCGCTTGGCTTCGTCGAGTTCCGAGCGGGCCTGGAGCACCATCTTGTCGAAGTCTTCGCGCAGGAAGCGTGTGTCGTTCCAGTCGGCCTTCGAAAGGTAGGCTGTCGAATACATCTGGTCCTGCGTCGGACGGCCACCCCAGTAGGAGGTCGAGAAGGGCTGTACGTTCCAGACGTTCGACCAGTAGCCGTCGCCGGGCTCGCGCTTCACCTCGATCTCGATGCCGGCCTTCTTGGCGCTCTCCTGGTAGAGCACGGCTGCGTCGACGGCGCCCGGGAAGGCGACATCCGACGTGCGCAGCAGGACGGAGCCGCTGTGGCCCGATTTCTTGTAGTGGAAGGCCGCCTTGTCCGGATCGTAGGCGCGCTGTTCGATGCCCTCGGGGAAGAGGGCGTAGGTCTCGTTGATCGGGAAGTCGTTGCCGACCTTGCCATAGCCGCCGAGCACCTTTTCCAGCATGGTCTCGCGGTCCATCGCGTATTTCAGCGCAAGGCGCAGGTCGTTGTTGTCGAACGGTGCCGTGTTGCAATGCATGATGAAGACATAGTGGCCGCGGCCGGAGGTGGAGAGCACTTCCACGGTCGGTGCGCGCTTCAGGAGGTCGACGGTCTTCGGATCGACGCGGTTGATATAGTGCACCTGGCCGGAGGAGAGTGCGGCGATGCGGGCCGTCTTGTCGTTCATCGCGATCATTTCGATCGTATCGACGAAGCCGCGGTCCTGACGCCAGTCGTCCTTGTTGCGCTCGAAGGTGGCGCGCACGCCGGCTTCGAAGCTCGTCACCTTGTAGGGGCCGGTGCCGATCATGGCGTTCGGATCGTCAAGGCCGCCATTCGGCTGGATGACGAGGTGGTAGTCGGTGAGCAGCAGCGGCAGGTCGGCATTGCCTTCGGTCAGCACCAGCACCAGCTTGTCGCCGTCGGCCTTGATTTCCTTGATCGACTTCATGACGCCGAGCGCGCCCGATTCCGACTTCTCGTCCGTGTGGCGCTGCAGGGTCTTGATGACGTCGTCGACGGTCAGTTCCTTGCCGTCGTGGAATTTGACGCCCTTGCGGATGGTGAATGTCCAGGTCGAGGCATCGGCGGACGGCTCCCAGGATTCGGCGAGCGCCGGCACGGGCTTGCCGGTCAGCGGCTCGGATTCGACGAGCATGTCGCCCCAGTTGCGACCGACGACGAACATGAACTGCGAGAGCGCCTTGGCGGGATCCTTCGAGTCGGTGGCGGCCGCGCCTTCAAGGCCGAGCTTCAGGTTGCCGCCGCGCTTGGGCTCCTGCGCGCGTGCCGCGGTGTCGAACATCGTGCCGGCGACGGCGAGCGTGACGCCGAAAGCGGCGGCGCGGCCCATGAACTCGCGGCGGTTCATCTTGCCGAGCGAAACCTGGCTGGTGAGATATTTGGTGTAATCAGTCATTCCCCTGTTCCCTTTTGCTGGCCCATTAGGTGGGCATTTGTCGTTATGATTGGCAGAATTTCTGTTTTTCGCCTCTAAGGCAACCTTACGGCCGGCATTTTATGCCGACAGAAGCGCATTTCCGTCCTCCGAAAGCCTCCTCCCTGCGCCGCAATGCGGCTCGTCGTTCCATAAATTTACCCACGCATTAGCCGCGTGTAACGCCCTAAATTATCTATTCCTTCCATAAGCCTGATTTATGGAAGGATACGGATTGCGCCCGATGCAGGGGCGCAGTCCTCATCGTCCCTTCCAGACGGGATCACGTTTTTCCGCGAAGGCGCGGGCGCCCTCGAGCTGATCTTCGCTGGAATAGAGAATATCGACCGTGCGGAACTGCCGCTTGGTGATCTTGTTCATGGTCGCCTGGAAGGTCTCGCCCTCGGCGGCGCGCACCACTTCCTTGATGGCGGCATAGACGAGCGGCGGGCCGCTTTCGAGCAGGCGTGCCAGTTCCCAGGCGCGGTCGAGCAACCTGTCGGCCGGCAGGATCTCGTTGACGAACCCCCAGCGATGCGCCTCCTGAACGTCCAGCCAGCGGCCAGTCAGCAGCATGTCCATGGCGATGTGGTAGGGGATGCGCTTCGGCAGTTTGATCGAGGCGGCATCCGCCACGGTGCCGGAGCGGATTTCCGGCAGCGCGAAGGTCGCGTGTTCGGCGGCGAGGATGAGGTCGGTGGAGAGCGCGATTTCGAGGCCCCCGCCGCAGCAGATGCCGTTGACGGCCGAAATGATCGGTTTGTTGAGGTCACGCAGTTCCTGCATGCCGCCGAAACCGCCGACGCCGTAATCGCCATCGACCGCATCGCCGTCGGCGGCAGCCTTTAGGTCCCATCCCGGACAGAAGAATTTCTCCCCCGCACCGGTGATGATGGCGACACGCAGGCTTTCGTCGTCGCGGAAATCCGCAAAGATCTTGCCCATGATGCGGCTGGTCGCGAGATCGATGGCGTTCGCCTTGGGGCGATCGATGGTGACTTCGAGAATGCCGCCCTCGCGGCGCTGTCTTATCGGTCCGGTCATGGATTTTTCCTCAGACGGATCAGGGCATCGGCTGCGACGACACCGTCGCCTTCCGGCAGCACCATGATGGGATTAACGTCCAGTTCTTCGATTATTGAAGCGTTTGAAACGACATAGGATGCCGCTGATGCGACGGCGGCGACCAGCGCATCGACATCGCCCTTCGGCGCGCCGCGATAGCCGGCGAGCAGTTTTGCGATCTTGAGGCTGGCGATCGCCTCCCGGATCGCTTTTTCGTCCGTCGGCAGGGTCAGGATCGCGGAATCCTCGAGCAATTCGACGAGGATACCGCCGGCGCCGATGGTGAGGACAGGCCCGGCGACCGGATCGCGCATCGCTCCGACGATGAGTTCGGCGACGGGTTTTCCCACCATCTTTTCCACGAGGAAACCGGAGGCGACGTCCGCCATGGTTTTTGCCGCGGCCAAAACGGCTGCGTGGTCCGCAAGGTTCAGCTTGACGGCGCCGGCCTCGGTCTTGTGCGCGACGCCGAGGCCCTTCAGTACGACCGGGAAGCCGAGTTTTTCCGCGGCATCGGCGGCGGCCTCTGCCGTTTCTGCGGTAAGGCCTTTTGGAACGGCAAGGCCATGGGCGGCGAGCGCCTGCTTGGCCTCGTGTTCGGTGAGCGTGGCGGGTTCTCCTTCGCCGGCCGTGGTCTTGAGCAGCGGCGCGGATTGCGGCCGCGCCCAGGCTTCGCCGATGCCGGCGGCGGCGTCGGCGGCGGCAAGCGCCTCCTCGATGCCGTAGAAGGGCACGACGCCGTTCTGCATCAGCATTTCGGCGGTTTCCTCCGGCATGTTCTCGCCCATGCTGGCGACGATGCCGGCATGGGCGCCCGTGGCCTTGGCGGCGTCGATGAGCGCGTGGCAGGTGGTGAGCCAGTCGGCCGCATCGCAGCGGTCGAGACGGGGGAAATCGAGCACGACGAGGTTCAGGCCGTAGCCGCCCTGCAGCATGGTGGTGAAGGCGTCGGTCAGTTTCTCGCGGTTGCCCCAGACGAAGGTGTGGTAGTCGAGCGGGTTGGAGATCGTCACCATCTGGCCGAGCGTTTCGCGCAGCGGCTGGCGCTGGACATCCTTCAGCGCACGGTAATTGACCTTCCGCTTCACGCCGGCGTCAGCCATCAGCGAGGCCTCGCCGCCCGAGCAGCTCATCGAGGAGATGTCGAAGTTCGGCAGGGGGCCTGCGACATGCAGCAGCTTCAGCGTTTCCAGGAGTTCCGGCAGCGTCTCGACGCGCCCGATGCCGAGGCGGGCGAGCAGGGCCGAGGAGACGGCATCGTTGCCGGCAAGCGAGGCGGTGTGCGAGACGGTGGCGAGCTGCGCCTGTTCCGATTTGCCGACCTTCAGCGTGACGACGGGTTTTTTCAGCTCCCGCGCGCGCCGGCCGAGGCGTTCCAGCGCTTCGAGGCTGTCGAAACCTTCGATATGCAGGCCGACGGCGGTGACGCGCGGGTCTTCGAGCACCGCTGAGGCGAGATCGGCAAGACCGGTCTGTGCCTGGTTGCCGGCGGTCAGGATGTAGGCGAGCGGCAGGCCGCGCTGCTGCATGGAGATGTTGCAGGCGATGTTGGAGGATTGCGTGAGGACGGCGACGCCCTTTTCGATCCGCAGCATGCCGTGCTGGTCGGGCCAGAGCAGGGCGCCGTCCAGCATGTTGATGAAGCCGTAGCAGTTCGGCCCGAGGACCGGCATGTCGCCGGCGGCCACCACCAGCGCCTTCTGGAGGTCATCGCCATCGGAAAGCTCGCTGACGGCCTCGCGGAAACCGGAGGCGTAGCAGACCGCGCCGCCTGCGCCGCGCGCGGCGAGGTCGCGGATGATGCCGATGGTGAGTTCCCGGTTGACGCCGACGAAGGAGGCGTCCGGCGCGCCAGGCAGGTCGGCGACGGAGCGGTAGCATTTGCGGCCTAAAATTTCGTCCTCGCGCGGGTGCACGGGCCAGATGTCTCCGGAAAAGCCCATCTTGTCGCATTGGAAGATAACCCGCCGCGCCTCCTTGCCGCCGAAGACGGCGATGGATTTCGGGCGGATGAGGCGGTCGAGGGGGCGGGGAGTCATGCGTGGAGCTTTCCGGGTGTTGCTTTGCCCCTCATCCGCCCTGCCGGGCACCTTCTCCCCGTCAGGACGGGGAGAAGGGGATATGCCGGGCCGTTTTCCCGTTTCAAGGCATGGCGTTTGGCACATTCCCTCTCCCCGCTTGCGGGGAGAGGGCTAGGGTGAGGGGCAAATCTGGGATTCGCCATGCTCACGCCCCCAGCGGCCGGAGCAGGTCGCGGCTGATGATGTGCCGCTGGATTTCCGAGGTGCCGTCCCAGATGCGTTCCACGCGGGCATCGCGCCAGAAGCGGGCGAGGGGCAGGTCGTCCATCAGGCCCATGCCGCCAAAAATCTGGATCGCCTCATCGGTGACGCGGGCGAGCATTTCCGTGGCGTAGACCTTTGCCGAGGCGATCTCGCGGTTGGAGGGCAGGCCTTGGTCGAGCCGCCAGGCGGCCGACAGCGTCAGGAGGTCGGCGGCGTCGATCTCGGTGATCATGTCGGCGAGCTTGAAGGAAACGCCCTGGTTGGCGCCGATCGGTTTGCCGAACTGTTTGCGCTCGGCGGCGTAGTTGAGGGCATAGTCGAAGGCGCGGCGGGCTCTACCGACCGAAGTGGCGGCGACCGTCAGGCGCGTCGCGTAGAGCCAGTCGTTGGCGATGTCGAAACCCTTGTGCACCTCGCCGAGGATCTGGGCGGAGGGCAGGCGGCATTCGTCGAAATTGAGGATGCAGTTCTTGTAGCCGCGGTGCGAGACGGAGGTGTAGCCGTCGCGGATCTCGAAGCCGGGCGTGCCGCGGTCGACAAGGAAGCAGGTGATCAGCTTCTTCTTGCCGCGCGGCGTGTCTTCCTCGCCCGTCGCGATGAAGACGATGACGAAATCGGCGATGTTGGCGTGGCTGATGAAGTGTTTCGTGCCGTTGACGATCCAGTCGTCGCCGTCCTTGCGGGCGAAGCATTTCATGCCGCGCACGTCGGAGCCGGCGTCCGGCTCGGTCATGGCGAGGGCGTCGAACTTTTCGCCGCTGACGGCGGGCAGCAGATAGCGTTCGCGCTGCTCGTCGTTGCAGGCCATCAGGATGCCGGAGGGGCGGCCGAAGAAGACGGTCAGCGCCATGGAGCCGCGGCCGAGCTCGCGCTCGACGAGGGTGAAGGAGGTGTGGTCGAGGCCCGCGCCGCCGACCTCTTCGGGCATGTTGCAGCCGAAGAAGCCGATTTCCTTGCACTTGCGTGCGATCTCCTGGCCGAGCTCCGGCGGCACATGGCCGGTGCGCTCGACCTCGTTTTCGTGCGGATAGATTTCCGTTTCGACGAAGGCGCGGACCGTGTCCACGATCATCTGCTGTTCGTCGGTGAGTGCGAAATTCATGGTGTTCCCTCGTTCTTCTTGGTTTGCCCCTCATCCGGCTGCCGCCACCTTCTCCCCGCACGCGGGGAGAAGGATATGCCGTGCCGTTCTCCTCCGTTCCCAAGCCCGCTTGTGGCAGGTCCCCTCTCCCCGCTTGCGGGGAGAGGGCTAGGGTGAGGGGCAGCTTTACTGCGCTTTCTTCTGCCCGACGTGCCGTCCAACCCCTTCCGGCGCCGGCAGCCCGGCATGCGCTTCCATGATCGGCGCGATCTTCGCCAGCACTTCGGCCGGCGCGTCGATGCTCTTGCCGGCCTTGCTGTCGACATGCAGCACCATCTGCTCGGCGGTCGCGATGACGTCGCCGGTCGCCGCGTCGTGGATGCGGGTGAAGTAGTGCATGCGCTTGTTGTCGAAGGAGAGCAGTTGCAGCGTCGTGTAGAGCGCCTGACCGAGCTTGGCTTCGCCCAGATGGCGGATGTGGGTCTCCACCGTGTAGTAGCTGTGACCGGCCTCGACATAGTCGAAATCGACGCCGACCAGCCGCAGCAGCGCGTCGGTCGTATCGCCGAAGAGCTGGAGATAGCGGTGCTCGGTCATGTGGCCGTTGTAGTCGACCCAGGCGGCGTTGACCTTGGTGTCGACGAGGCGCAGCGGTTCGCTGGCGGAAACCTCGACCTTGGCCTTGCCGGCCTTGGCCCAGAGATGTTCTTCGAACTCGGCGAGCAGTTTTCCGGAACCCCAGCCGCGACCGCCGTCGCCGGCCTTCAGGGCGTGCATGATGCCGACGAGGTTCTGGTCGCGGATGCGCTCCAGTTCGCGGATGCCGCGCGCGCCGGACTGGGCGTCGGACTGGTCGGCGATCTTTTCGACCAGCGCGTCGTCGAGGTCGACGACGTCGGTGAGTTTCGTCCAGGGCCAGGAGAGGCAGGGGCCGAACTGGGCGAGGAAGTGGCGCATGCCCGCCTCGCCGCCGGCGATGCGATAGGTCTCGAACATGCCCATCTGCGCCCAGCGCATGCCGAACGAATAGCGGATCACGTCATCGAGCGTTTCGGTGTCGCAGATGTCGTCCTTGATCAGCCAGAGGCCCTCGCGCCAGACGGCTTCCAGCAGACGGTCGCCGACGAAAGCCTCGATCTCCTTGTTGATGATGACGCCCTTCATACCGATCGGCGCAAGCTTGGCCTTGGCGTCTTCGAGCACTGCGCGCGAGGTCTTCTCGCCGCCGACCAGCTCGGCGAGGGGCAGCAGGTAGACGGGATTGTAGGGATGCGCCACGAACAGGCGTTCGGGGTGCTTCATGTCGCGCTGGAGATCGGTCGGCATCAGGCCGGATGTGGAGGAGCCGATCAGCGCGTCGGGTTTTGCCGCCGCGTCGATCTTCGTCAGCACGCCGCGCTTCAGCTCCAGCCGCTCGGGCACGCTTTCCTGAATCCAGTCAGCGTCTTCTACGGCTTCTTCCAAGCTCTTGCAGAAGGTGATTTTGCCCTTCGGCGGCAGCGGCGCCATGGTGAGCATGCCGTAGGCGCGCTCGGCATTGGCCATGACTTCGCCGATGATGCGCTCGGCTTCCGGATGCGGATCGAAAATCTTCACATTGATGCCGGCGAGCGCGAAACGCGCCACCCAGGCGCCGCCAATGACACCGCCGCCGACGCAGGCTGCCTTGTTGATGGTGGTCATGCTGTCCGTTCCCTCATGTTCTTTTCCGTGTGCACGGTTTGCTTGCCCCTCATCCGGCTGTCGCCACCTTCTCCCCGCAAGCGGGGAGAAGGGAAATGCCGCGCCGCTTTCCTCCATCCCGACCGTTCGATTTGGCAGGTCCCCTCTCCCCGCTTGCGGGGAGAGGGCTAGGGTGAGGGGCAGCCCGGTCCGTCAGCCCCGAGGCGCACGCTTCGTTAGTTTCAGCTTTTCGCGCACTTCGGCCGGGCCGATGACCCGCGCGCCCATGCTTTCGATAATGTTGACCGCCTTGTCGACGAGCTGCGCATTGGTGGCGAGCTGTCCCTTGCCGACATAGAGATTGTCTTCGAGACCGACGCGGACATTGCCGCCGGCAAGCACGGCTGCGGCCGGATAGGCCATAGCGTTGCGGCCGATCGAGAAGGCGGAGAAGGTCCAGGACGGCGGCACGTTGTTGACCATCGCCATGAAGGTGTTGAGGTCGTCGGGCGCGCCCCACGGAATGCCCATGCAGAGCTGGATGAGCACCGGGTCCTCGATGACGCCTTCCTCGACGAGCTGCTTGGCGAACCAGAGGTGGCCGGTGTCGAAGGCCTCGATCTCCGGGCGCACGCCGAGATCGGTCATCATCCGGCCCATAGCGCGCAGCATGGACGGCGTGTTGGTCATCACGTAGTCGCCGAGCGAAAAGTTCATCGTGCCGCAATCGAGCGTACAGATTTCCGGCAGGCATTCGGCGACGTGGGATACGCGCTCGGTGGCGCCGATCATGTCGGTGCCGTTGGGGTTCAGCGGCAGCGGCTGCTCGGTGTTACCGAAGATCATGTCGCCGCCCATGCCAGCGGTGAGGTTGAGAACCACGTCGACTTCCCCGTCGCGGATACGCTCGGTCACTTCGCGGTAGAGATCGTTGCGGCGGCTCGGCGCGCCGGTTTCCGGATCGCGCACATGGCAGTGCACGACGGCGGCGCCGGCCTTGGCGGCCTCGATCGCCGATTCGGCGATTTGTTTCGGCGAGCGCGGCACATGGGGGGATTTGCCGGCGGTGTCGCCGGAGCCGGTGACGGCGCAGGTGATGAAGACGTCGCGGTTCATCGCAAGGGGCATTGTCGTTCTCCCAGTATTCTCGTTGGGGCCATTACGAGCCAAAAGCAGACGCAACGCTTTCACTTTTCGGATCCATCCTTGACAATTTGAGAAATCAACGGACAAGCTTCCGCCATGCTCGATCCCTCCGCCGACACACTCGACATCGATATCCTCGTTCTGCCCGAGACGAACCTCATCCTCGTCGCCTCGGTCATCGAGCCGCTGCGCGCCGCCAACCGCATTTCCGGCCAGGACCTTTACCGCTGGCGGATTTTTTCCCCCGACGGCCTGCCGGTCGAAACGCGCAGCCGCATTCCCGTGCCCGTCGACGGCCTGTTCCGGCCGGAGAAGGAGGCGCATCCGCTCTTCGTGCTGTCCTCCTATCAATGGCAGATGAGTGCAACGCCTCTGTTGCGGCGCCAGCTTTCGCAGACGGCGCGCCATCGCAGCATGATGGCCGGCATCGAATCGGGAAGCTGGCTGCTCGCCGAGGCGAGCCTGCTCGACGGCCATTCCGCCACTGCCCACTGGGAGGACATGGAGGATTTCGCCTCCGCCTATCCGCAGATCGGCGTGGTGCGCGAGCGCTACGTCATCGACGGCAAGCGCATCACGACCGGCGGCTCGCTGCCGACACTCGACCTGATGCTGGAGATCATCCGCCGCCGGCAGGGCTATTCGCTGGCGCTGGAAGTGTCCCGGCAGTTCATCTACGAGCACGAGCGCACCGGCGGTCTTTTGCAGGTGCCGGCGCTCGGCAACATGCGCGTTGCCGACCAGCGCGTCAGCCAGGCGGTGCGGTTGATGGAGGAGACGGTGGAGGCGCCGCTGACGCTGGCACGGCTGGCAAAACGCGTCGGCATCAGCGCCCGCCATCTGCAGGATCTTTTTCAGGAAACCATGGGCGTCGCGCCGCACCAGCACTATCTGGCGCTGCGCCTCAATGCCGCCCGGCGCAAGGTCATCGAGACCAAGACGGAGTTCGCCGACATCGCGGCGCTCACCGGCTTCAATTCCTCCTCCGCCTTCTCGCGCAGCTATCGCGCGCACTATCATGAAAGCCCGACGGAGACGCGGCGGCGGCTCAGGACCGGGGCGAAGGGTTAGGATTTTGTGAGGAGCGCCACCATGGTCTCTGCGGCCATGCGGGACAGCGCGTCGCGCGGCCAGACGAGGCTCAGCGATTGCTGGTAGGCGGCGTCGAGCGGCAGCAGCACCGGCGGCGGGTTGATCTTGGCGACGGAATGTTCCGGCAGCACCGAGAGATGGCCGTGGTCGAGCACGAGATTGATGATGACGGGGATCGAATCGACCTCGACCAGCGTCAGGCGTGCGCGCTCCACCGGGGAAAACGTTGCTTCGAGGAAGCGGTCGGCCATCTGGCGCAGGCCGCTGCGCTGGCTCGGCACGGCGATGGGATAGCGGCTGAGGAGCGCGGCGACATCCTGTTTTTCCGAGTCATCAAGTGTGCGCGGTCCGGCGAGCGCCAGTCGGGAGCGGTTGATCAGGCTGCCGTCGAATTCGGCGGGATAGCGGTCGGTGTCGAGCAGGATCAGGTCGAAGCGGCGGTTTTTCAGGCCCGAGACCAGTTCGTCCGCCGTCGTCGAGGAGAGGAAGAGCGGCTGGCGGGGCCGCGCCGCGCGCCATGCGACGGTGAGGCGGGCAAGCATGGCGGCGATCTCGCTTTCATGGCCGAAGGGGATGACGGCGCCGAGCCGCCAGGTGGCGGCGCTGCGGCGGAACCGTTCGGCGGAGGCGTTGGAGAGCAGTTCCCATGCCGCGCCGATGCGTTCGGCGAGCGCCAGCGCTTCGAGGCCGGCCGGTGTGCAGCTTATGCCCGTCGCCGAACGGTCGAGCAGCTTGCAGCCGATCGCCGCCTCCAGGTGGCTGAGCTGGCGGGTGAGCTGCGGCTGGCCGAGGCCGAGGCTTTTGGCGGCGGCGTTGATGCTGCCGGTGCGGGCCGCCGCGGCGAAGCGGGCGAGGGCGGCGAGCGAGATGGCCGGCGCGGTTTGCCCGCCCGCGCCGAGGGCCGCGAGCGCGGCGGCGGCTTCGGCGATATCGGCAAAGCGCGGCAGGCGGGCTTCGGCGTCGAGCGTCGGCACCAGCGCCTGCCCGTCGCGCCGCACCAGCGGCACGGACAGCACCGCCTCCACCCGGCGCAGCGCCGCGCTGGCGCTGGAGGCGGGGCGCCCTTCTGCCGCGGCCGCCCTGCGGATGCCGCGTTCTTCGAGAATGCTGTGCACAAGGCGAAGCGTGGATAGATCCACGGGCGGGTCCTTCAGGCTGTTCCGTCTGTTCGATCTATAGCATGAACCGTACGGATTTTGGGATATGGGTTCGGCCCGCGTTCCGCATAACATCCGTATTCAGTTTTTATGCGTCCCGGACAGATGCGTTTCCCGGGATTGCTTTTGAAACAGGCTTTTTGAAAATGCTCGCTTCCGCCGACACGCTCTATCTCACCGGCCAGCCGCTCGACTTCGCGACGCTCGAAGCGATCGGCACCGGCGCGCGACGGCCGGTGGCCTGCGAGATCGGCATGGGCCGCGTCGGCACCGCCCGCCGCATCGTCACCGACCGCCTCGCCACCGGCCTGCCGATCTACGGCGCCAATACCGGTGTCGGCTCGATGAAGGACAAGCTGTGGACGGCCGACGACCTCGTCGAGTTCAATAACAACCTGGTGAAAGCTCACCATTTCGGCACCGGCGAACCCTTCTCGCTGCCGATCGTGCGCAAGGCGATGGGCATCCGCGTCAACACGGCGCTCGGCGGCTATTCCGGCTGCAGTCCGGAACTGATCGACGCCTTCCTTTCGCTGCTCGAACGGGATGTCGTGCCCGTCGTGCGCCGGCATGGCTCGATGGGCTGCGCCGATATCGGCCTGATGGGCCAGATCGCGGCGGTGCTGACGGGCGAGGGCGAGGCCTGGTATGGCGGCGTGCGCCTGCCGGCCGCCGAAGCCTTGAAGCGTGCCGGCCTGACGCCCTATCGCATGCAGCCGCGCGATGCGCTGGCCGCCCTCAGCGTCAACGCCATCTCGCATGCTGCTGCCGCCAATGTGGTGCGCGAGGCGGCCAAGGCGATCCGCAACCTCATGGTGACGGGCCTGCTGTCGTCGCTGGCGCTCGGTGCCTCGGCCGATCCGTGGCGGGTCGCTGCACGGTTGTCCGCCCATGGCGAGGCGCTCGCCGGCACCTGGTTCGAGGCGCAGGCCTCCTCCGGTCATTGGCCGAAACCCTCGGCGATCCACGATCCGCTCAGCCTGCGCATGACCGCGCAGGTGTTCGGCGCCTGCCTCGATACGCTGATGAACGCCGCCGAGCGTATCGTCGAGGCGACGGCGCAGTCCGACGACAATCCGGTCGTGCTCGACAATGTCGTGATGGCCTCCGGCGGCTCGCTGCCGCTGTCGACGACGCTCTATGTCGAGGCGGCGCAGACGGGCTTCGCCCATCTCGCCCGCAATGTGCTGAACCGCTGCGTGCTGCTCGCCAACGGCGTGCGGCGCAACCTGCCGGTCAATCTCGTGGCGCCCGGGGAGACCGCGACCGGCTTCGGGCCGCTCCTGAAACTTGCCGTCGAGCTTTACATGCGTATCCAGTCGCTGGCGGTGCCGATCTCGGCGCAGTCCATCGTCGTCGCCGGCGGGCTGGAGGAGGAGGCGACCTTCCTGCCGCTGATCGTCGAGCGCATGGAAAGCCAGGTGCGGGACCTGCGCCAGCTCGCCGCGCTCGAAGCCATGCTGTCGGCCCAGGCGATCGACCTTGCCGGCGACAATGTCGAGGGCGTCGTCGCCATCGCCTATCAGCGCACGCGGGCGATCAGCCCGATCTATCGCAAGGACCGGCCGCTTTCGGCCGAGATCGAAGCGCTCGACCGTGATCTCGCCAGCCCCGAGGCGCTTGCCGCCTTCGTCGAGGCGGCGCCCATGGCGCAGTTCGACGGCTTCTTCGCCCTCAAACCCTGACGGAGATTTTTGACATGGCCGATTTCGATCTCGTTCTCAAAGGCACCGTCGTTCTCGCCGACCGTATCGTCGAGGGCGGCCATGTCGCGGTGCGTGGCGGCAAGGTGGTGCATGTCGGCCAGGGCGCGATGCCGGCGGCGAAGGAGCGGCACGATCTCTCCGGCGCGCTGATCCTGCCCGGGGCGATCGACGCGCAGGTGCATTCGCTCTCGCAGAAGAACCAGGAGGATTTTGTCTGGTCGACGCGCTCGGCGGCGGCCGGCGGCGTCACCACCATCGTCGACATGCCCTATGACGAGGGCAACCTCGTCTGCTCGGCGGACGCGGTGAAGATCAAGATCGATCATGCCTCGCCACAGGCGCGCGTCGATTTCGCGCTTTACGGCACGGTCGATCCGGAAGAAGGACCGGCGCGCATCGCCGAAATGGTCGAGGCAGGCGTCGCCGCCTTCAAGTTCTCCACCTTCGGCACCGACCCAAAACGTTTTCCGCGCATTCCCGCCGCGCTTCTCGAAGATTGTTTCCGCGCCATCGCCCCGACGGGCCTGACGGCCGGCGTGCACAACGAGGACGATGAGGCGGTGCGGGCAGCAATCGCCAAGGTGAAGGCCATGGGCATCACCGATTACCGCGCCCACGGCCTGTCGCGCCCGCCGCTGACGGAACTGAGCGCCTCCAAACAGATCTACGAGACGGGCGCCGAGACCGGCTGCCCGGCCCATGTGGTGCATTGCTCGCTCGGCCGCGGTTACGAGATCGCTAGCGCCTACCGCGCGCAGGGTTTTCGCGCGACGATCGAGTGCTGCATCCATTACCTGACGCTCGACGAGGAGAACGACGTCGCCCGTCTCGGCGGCAAGGCGAAGATCAACCCGCCGATCCGCTCGCGCGCCGAGGTGGAAAAGCTCTGGCGGCATGTCGCCGAGGGCAATGTCACGCTGGTCTCCACCGACCATGTGAGCTGGTCGGAGGACCGCAAGACCAATCCGGATATGCTGGCGAATGCGTCGGGTGTGCCGGGGCTGGAGGTCATGGTGCCGCTCTTCGTCAAGGGCGCGCTGGAGCGCGGCATTCCGCTGACGCGCGCCGCTGAGCTGATGACGCTGAACCCGGCCCGGCATTTCCGGCTGGATCATGTGAAGGGTGCGCTCGAAGCCGGCAAGGATGCCGACATCACCGTGCTGACGCCGGAACCCTACAGCTATGACGCGGCGGCAAGCGGCCACAACGTCGTCGGCTGGTCGCCCTATAACGGCATCCGCCTGCCGTGGCGCGTCTCAGCCACCTATCTGCGCGGCAAGCTCGCCTTCGACGGCAAGGCCGTGCTCTCCGAGCCCGGCGCCGGCGCCTTCGTGCGGCCGCTGCCGACGCTCGTTTCCGCGAGGGCCTGACCATGGCCCGCGCCACCAATCTGCCGGTCGATCCCGCCCGTATCGGGGATGTGATCGACGGGCTCGCCCGGCTCACCGAGCCCGGCCGGCCCTATACGCGGCGTGCCTTTACCGCTCTGTTCCCGGCGGGGCGGGATTTTCTTGACGAAACGTTTCGGGCGGCCGGGCTCGAAACGCGCATCGATGCCGCGGGCAACCTGATCGCCCGGCGGCCGGGCAGAAAACCCGGCCTCGGCACGATCATGCTCGGCTCGCATTCGGACACGGTGCCGGACGGCGGGCGTTACGACGGCATTGCCGGCGTGGCGGTGGCGCTGGAAGTGGCGCGCGCGCTCGCCGATCAGGGCATCGAACTGGACCATGATCTTGAGGTCGTCGATTTCCTCGCCGAGGAGGTCTCGATCTTCGGCGTCTCCTGCATCGGCAGCCGCGGCATGGTCGGCGTGCTGCCGCAGGACTGGTTTTCGCGCGAGAGCGGCGGGCTGACGCTGGAACAGGGCATTCGCGATGCCGGTGGCGATCCGGCGCGCCTGCAGGCGGAGGCGCGCAAGGACATCGCCGCCTTCCTCGAACTGCATATCGAGCAGGGGCCGGTGCTCGAGACCGAAAAGCTCGATATCGGCGTGGTGACGGCAATTGCCGGCATCACGCGCATCGAGATCGTCGTCGAGGGCCGGGCGGATCACGCCGGCACCACGCCGATGGGCAGCCGCGCCGATGCGCTGGCGGCTGCCGCGCGGCTGGTGACGGATATCGAGGCGCTGGCGAAATCGCTTTCCGCGGGGCCGGGCCATTTCACGGCGACGGTCGGCGAATTCTCCATCGAGCCGAACGCCGCCAATGTCATTCCCTCCCGGGCGCGCCTGCTGATCGATGCGCGGGCGGAGCACCGGACGGCGATGGATCTCTTTGCCGCCTCCGTCGATCAATTGGCCGAGCAGGTCGCGCGGGAGACGGGCACCGTCATCGCCCCGCCGCGCCGCATCTCCGACAACATGCCGACGCCGGTCGACCCCTTGTTGCTCGACGTGCTGGACGCGGCCTGCGAAACGGCCGGCGCCAGCCATCGCCGCATGGCGTCGGGCGCGGGGCACGACACCGCCTTCATGGCGAAGGTGACGCGCGCGGCGATGATCTTCGTGCCGTGCCTTGGCGGGCGCAGCCATGCGCCGGAGGAGTTCGCCGAGACCGACGATATCGCGCTCGGCGCGGCGGTGCTTTTTAACGCGGTGATTCACCTGGATAAGACATTGAGTCAGGAGGACGTCTGATGGGCCGGATTTTAAAGGAAAAAGACGTCGAGGCGGCGGTCAAGGGCGGCTCGGTCTATGCCGCCGGCGGTGGCGGCTGGGCGGACCATGGCCGCATGCTCGGTTATGCCGCGGTGTCGATCGGCAAGCCGGAGCTGGTCTCCATCGATGAACTCTCCGATGACGACTGGGTGGCGACCGCCGCCGCCATCGGCGCGCCGGCTTCCACCACGCCCTGGGAGATGCGCGGCGTCGACTATGTGAAGGCCGTCGAGCTTCTGCAGGAGGCGCTCGGCGAAAAGGTTTCTGCGCTGATGGTCGGGCAGAACGGCAAGTCCTCGACGCTCAATGGCTGGCTGCCCTCCGCGATCCTCGGCACCAAGGTGCTGGACGCCGTCGGCGACATGCGGGCGCATCCGACCGGCGACATGGGCTCGATCGGCATGGCAGGCTCCCCGGAGCAGATGATCCAGACGGCCGTCGGCGGGAACCGCGAGGAGAACCGCTATATCGAACTCGTCGTGCGCGGCGCGACGGCAAAAGTCTCGCCGATCCTGCGCACCGCCTCCGACATGTCCGGCGGCTTCATCGCCTCCTGCCGCAATCCGCTGCGCGCTTCCTACGTGCGGAAAAATGCGGCGCTCGGCGGTATCTCGCTGGCGCTGGAACTCGGCGAGGCGATCATCGCGGCGGAAGGCAAGGGAGGTTTGGCGATCATCGATGCCATCGTCAGGACGACGGGCGGTTCGATCCTTTCCGAAGGGGTGATCACGGACAAATCGGTGGTCTACACCAAGGAAGCCTTCGACATCGGCACGGTGACGATCGGCAAACGCGACAGCGCCTCGGTGCTGCATGTGATGAACGAGTACATGGCGGTGGAATCGGCCGGGGGAAAACGCCTCGCCACCTTCCCCGACGTCATCACCACGCTTTCGCCGGAGGGCGAACCGCTCAGCGTCGGCCAGTTGGAAGTGGGTATGAACGTCTTCGTGTTGCATGTCCCCAAGACGATCATCCCGCTCGCCTCCAGCGTGCTCGATCCGACGGTCTATCCGTCGGTGGAGAAGGCGATGGGGATCGATCTTGTGAGCTATGCGCTTGGCGGCTGACTCGAACTGCCCCTCACCCTAACCCTCTCCCCGCAGGCGGGGAGAGGGGACGTGCCATACGAGGTGTCGGGTTCAGGGGAAAACGGTGCAGCATATCCCTTCGCCCCGCTTGCGGGGAGAAGGTGCCGGCAGGCGGATGAGGGGCAGTGCCCCATGAACGAGTAGGAGACACCCATGCCCAAACCCAATCCGCGCCATCCGAACTACCCGATCCCCGGCGGCGACGTGTTGCGCGCCAAGGGCTGGCGGCAGGAAGGGCTGCTCAGGCTCCTCGAAAACGTGCTGTCGGTCGGCGAGGATCCGGACAATCTCATCGTCTATGCCGCGCTCGGCAAGGCGGCGCGCAACTGGGCGGCGCATCGGGCGATCGTCAAGGCGCTGACGGAGATGGATGAGGACCAGACGCTGGTCATCCAGTCCGGCAAGCCGGTCGGGCTCTTGAAGACCCATGCGAAGGCGCCGCTTGTCATCATGGCGAACTGCAACATCGTCGGGCAATGGGCGAAGGCTGAGGTGTTCTATGAGCTTCAGCGCAAGGGGCTGATCTGCTGGGGTGGCCTGACGGCCGGGGCCTGGCAGTATATCGGCAGCCAGGGCGTCATCCAGGGCACCTATGAAATCTTCATGCGCATCGCGGAAAAGCGCTTTGGCGGCAGCCTGGGCGGCCGCTTCATCCTCACCGCCGGGCTCGGCGGCATGGGTGGCGCGCAGCCGCTCGCGGGCCGCATGGCGGGCGCGGCCATCCTCTGCGTCGATATCGATCCGGCGCGCGCGGCGGCGCGCAAGGCCGTCGGTTATCTCGAACATGTCGCGCCGGATCTCGATACGGCGCTCGCGATGATCGATGAGGCGGTGCGGGAGAAGCGGGCGACCTCGATCGGCCTCGTCGGCAATGCGGCGGAGATTTATCCTGACATCGCGCGGCGCGGCATCGTGCCCGACATCGTCACAGACCAGACCTCGGCGCATGATCTCGTCTACGGCTATGTGCCGAAGGGCATGAACCTCGACCAGGTCAAGGGCCTGCGCGACGACGGGCAGGGGCAGTTGATGGCGGCAAGCCGCGCCTCGATCGTCGAGCATGTCTCGGCCATGCTGGAATTCCAGAAAAGCGGCTCTGAAGTGTTCGACAACGGCAACCTCATCCGCACGCAGGCGCGGGAGGGGGGCGTCGCCAATGCCTTCGACATTCCGATTTTCACCGAAGCCTATCTCAGGCCGCTCTTCGCGCGGGCCATCGGCCCGTTCCGCTGGATGGCGCTATCAGGCGAGGAGAGCGATATCGCGCGGATCGACGATCTCGTTTTGAAAATGTTCCCGGACAACCGGATCGTCACCAACTGGATCCGGCTGGCGCGCGAGAACGTGCCGTTCGAGGGTCTGCCGGCGCGCATCGCCTGGCTCGGCCATGGCGAGCGCACGGAACTGGCGCTGGCGGTCAACCGGCTGGTGGCGGCGGGCGAATTGAAGGGACCGGTCGCCTTTTCGCGCGACCACCTCGATGCCGGGGCCATGGCGCATCCGAACATCATGACCGAACGCATGAAGGACGGCTCGGACGCCATCGCCGACTGGCCGCTGCTCGATGCCATGCTGCTGTCTTCGTCGATGGCCGATCTCGTCGTCATCCACTCCGGCGGCGGCGGGTATGCGGGCTACATGATGAGCTGCGGCGTGACGCTGGTCGCCGATGGCACGGCTGACGGCGCGGAGCGGCTGGAGCACGCCTTGACGAACGACACATCGCTGGGTGTCATCCGCTATGCCGATGCCGGCTATCACGAGTCGCTTGACGAGATCGAAAAGAAAGGCATCGGCTATGTGACGGTGGGGTAATGTCGGCGAGGGGCGATGCTGTTCAAGGCGGGTGTGCTGGAAAAGATCGGCAGGGGGGAGGTGACGCTCGCCTTTCGCCGCTGGTCGAAACCGACGGTTAGGGCCGGCGGTTCGCTGCGCACTGCCGCGGGTGTGCTTGCCATCGAGAGCGTCGAGGCCGTCGATATCGACACCGTCTCGGACGCGGATGTGCAGGCGGCGGGCTATGCCTTGCGTGCCGAACTGCTCCGGGACCTTTGGCCGGAGGGTGTGCTCTACCGGATCGCCTTCCGTGTCGCGGGTGCGGACCCGCGAAAGGGCCTGCGTGAAAATGAGACGCTCGATGCGGCCGACTTCGCGACGCTGAACGCCCGGCTCGATGCGCTCGACCGTGCCGCGCCGTGGACGCGCACCGTGCTTGCCATGATCGCGGAAGAGGACGGGCGCACCGCCGCCACCATGGCGGAACGGCTCGGCATGGAGAAGCTGGCGCTCAAGCGAAAGATCCGGCAGCTCAAGGAACTCGGGCTGACGGAAAGCCTTGCCGTCGGGTACCGGCTTTCGCCGCGCGGACACGCTTTTGTGAACGCAAACCGGCGTCAAGCGTAAGACGGGCGGGCTAATTGCCTGAAATGTCACGGTCGCCGTAAACCTTGCATTTAACATTTCGCGGTAATCTTCCGTTAGTAATTCCGTCCGTGTGTCGAAAGGGCGGGGCTTCGGTTTGTTTAGCGTGCGAGTGCCTATGCGTCTTTCGGTCCTTACAACGGTCCTCCTTGCCTGTGCCGCCATGACGGGGTGTGCGTCGAGCTCCAACCCCGTGTCGGCGCTCGCCATCAATCCATCCGCGGAGACGACAGCCTCTGTTTCGAAGGCGAGCGGGCCGGTGCCCGAAGTCGCTGTCGGCGAAAGCAAGGTGACGGCTGACGGGGCGGATATGCTCGCCTGGGCCGGTCCGGTTCCGGGAACCCGCGTCTTCGAAAGCGTGACCAACCAGTCGGCCATTCCCGCCGAGCGGCCGGCGGAGGCCGTGACGGCGGAAGAGCCGTCGGAGGGCGTTTCGAAAAAACGCTCGCGCGTCTACGGCCAGCAGTTCCGCGATGCCCATCCGATCAATTTCGGCAAGCGCGCGCCAAGAAATTACCAGGTGCACGGCGTCGACGTGTCGCGCTGGCAGGGCGATATCGACTGGGTGAAGCTGCGCACGCAGGGCGCCAACTTCGCCTTCATCAAGGCGACGGACGGCGGCGATCACCTCGACCCGATGTTCCAGAAGAACTGGCGCAAGGCCAAGGAAGCCGGCATCAAGCGCGGCGCCTATCACTTCTTCTACTGGTGCCGCGTCGCAAGCTCGCAGGCCGAATGGTTCATCCGCAACGTGCCGAAGGATCCGGACGCGCTGCCGCCGGTCATCGACGCCGAATACAACGGCGAATCGAGCTGCAAGAAGCGTCTCACGCGGGCGCAATATGTCGAGAAGATCCGGGTCTTCTCGGAAATGCTGGAGCGCCATTACGGCAAGCGGCCGATCATCTATACGGCGCCGGATTTCTATGAGGACAACCTCTCCGGCGAGCTGACGAACCATCCGTTCTGGCTGCGTTCGGTCGCCGCCCACCCGTCGAAGCGCTATCCGAACCGCCGCTGGGTGTTCTGGCAGTATTCCGGTTCGGGCTTGTCGCATGGCGTCACCGGCAAGATCGACCTCAACGTCTTCTACGGCAGCGTGAACGACTGGCACAACTGGCTTTCCGGCCAGCGGTCGGCAAGCCGCTACTTATCCTTCTCGATGGCGAGGGGGGCGGCGATCCAGAGCGTTTCCTGTGACCCTGTGTCCGCCG
>VFQN01001459.1_pt1 | contig 39630 bp, 44 predicted proteins | sample 3512371 | NCBI WGS metagenome assembly VFQN01 (sample SAMN10412370, study PRJNA504923) | tailings metagenome | isolation source: Replicate 2 from Balatoc abandoned mine | place: Philippines: Itogon, Benguet | collected 2017-08-28
GCCGCCCGCCGATCAGCCGCCTGTCAACAACGTGGTGAGCGACTACACCTAGGAGACTGGCGCGAAACCAAGGCCGTGCGGTCCGCCGAGCGAAGAGCAAGCACTCCGGATGGCCGCGGCCGCATGCCCATGCCGGTCCGCATGGGCATCGCCGCGGGCGCCGGAGGGCGCCGCTCTGCAGCCGGCGGACGTGCGGCCGACTTTCGCGACAGTCTCCTAGGCCTTGCTCGCGAGGTAGTCGGCGACCATCTTCTCGCCGGCGGCGTGGCCGTCCTCGAAGTACACGCGGTTGATCTCGCGGAAGACCTCCCACTTCTCGGGGACGTCGTCCTCGGCCATCGTCGCGTCGACGGGGCACGCCTCGACGCAGGCATCGCAGTCGATGCACTCGGCGGGGTCGATGTAGAGCATCGTCGCTTCCTCGTGGTGCTCCTCGCCGGCGGCGGGGTGGATGCAGTCCACGGGGCACACGTCGGCACAGGAGGTGTCCTTGGTGCCGATGCAGGGCTCTGTGATGACGTAGGCCATTCAGCGAAACCTCGTACGTCGGGTGACGGCGGCCGCGGGTGGGGGTGCGGCGCCGTGAGGAAGCGGCACTCTACCAGCGGCGCCCGCGGACCGGCGCTCCGGGTCAGGCCCGCGAGGCCGCGGGGGCGGGTCGCGGCACGGCGGCCACGACGGCGTCCGCGGCCTCCAGCAGGGCCCGCGCGGCCGGGCTCTCCGGGTCTGCCGCGACCACCGGCAGGCCGGCGTCGCCGGCGCGGGCCACGGACGTCTCGAGGGGGATGCGCCCGAGCAGGGGCACCCCGAGCTCCGAGGCGAGGAGCGCGCCGCCGCCGCCCGAGAAGACCTCGTAGCGGGCCCCGGTGTCCGGCGCGACGAAGTAGCTCATGTTCTCGATCACGCCCGCCACGGGCAGGTTCACCCGCGCGGCCATGGCGGCCGCGCGCCGGGCGACCCGCTGGGCGGCGGTCTGGGGCGTGGTGACGATCACGAAGGAGCTGGTGGGCAGCAGGCCGGCCAGCGAGAGGGCGACGTCGCCGGTCCCCGGCGGCAGGTCGACGAGCAGGTAGTCGGGGTCGTCCCACCAGACCTCGGTGACGAAGCTCGTCAGGGCCTTGTGCAGCATCGGCCCGCGCCAGATGACGGGGCTGTCCTCCTCGGTGAGGAAACCGATCGACATCATGCGAACGCCGTGGGCCTCCACGGGCAGCATCAGGTCGTCCACCGCCACCGCCGGCCGGGTGACGCCCATCATGCGCGGGATCGAGTAGCCGTAGACGTCGGCGTCCAGCAGGCCCACGGTCGCCCCGCGCCGGGCGAGCGCCACCGCCAGGTTCGCCGTGACGCTCGACTTGCCCACGCCGCCCTTGCCGGATGCGATGCCGATGACGGTGGTGCGGCCGCCCTCCGCGAAGGGGGACGGGCGATCGGGTCCGGTGAGGCCGCTGCGCAGCGCGCGGCGCTCCTCGTCGGTCATCGCGTCCATCGTCACCCGGATGGTGTCGACGCCGGGCATCGGCGCCAGGGCCTCGGTGACGCGGCGCTGGATCTCGGCCTTCAGCGGGCAGCCGGCCACCGTGAGGCGGATCGCGACGTCCACCCGCCCGCCCTCGACCACGACGTCGCCCACCATGCCGAGGTCGACGATGCTGCGGTGCAGCTCGGGGTCGTGCACGTCGCGCAGCAGCGCGACCACGGCGTCGGCGGTCGGCGCGCTCACATGAACATCCGCGCGTAGGGCTCCGCCTGGGCGACCGTGACCTCCCAGGGCCCGTGCCCCGGGTAGATGCGCACGTCGCGGCCCACCTCGGAGAAGAAGCGGTCGAGGCTCGCGAGCATCGCCCGCGGGTCGCTGCGCGGGAAGTCGGTGCGGCCGATGCCCTGGGCGAACACGAGGTCGCCGACGAGCGCCTCGCCCTCGGTCTCCTCGATCGCGACCATGCACCCGGGCGAGTGCCCGGGCGTCGCGATCATCCGGAAGCGCAGCGCGCCGAGCTCCAGCACGTCGCCGTCGGCGAGCACGCGCGCGGGCGTCACGCCCGGGGTGGGCGGCGGGTTGCCGAACAGCGCGGGGTTGAAGGGCGCCGGGGCCTCCAGCCAGTCCTCGTCGCCGGCGCCGACCCACACGGGAAGGCCCTGCGCCGCCCAGACGTGGTTCTCGACGACGTGGTCCCAGTGGCCGTGGGTGTCGAGCACCGCGACCGGCGTCACATCGAGCCGCTCCAGCGTCTGCGCGACCCACGCCGCGCTGCCGAGGGCGGGGTCGACGATCCACGCCGCCCCGCCGCGCTCGGCGGCCACGACGTAGGTGTTGGTGGCCACCGGGCCGAAGGTCCCTCCGCGGATGATCATGCTGCGAGATTAGCGGTGCACTGGCCAAGGTCGCGCGAGGAGGACCCATGACGACGATCGCGCTCGGCTCGGACGAGGCGACCCCCCTGACCGACGCCCTGGTGGACGCGCTGCGCGCCGCGGGGCACGAGGTCGTGCTGTTCGGGCCCCCTGCGGGGGGCGGGGAGGAGTGGGTGGCGGCGAGCGCGGCGGTCGCCCGGGAGGTGGCGGAGGGGCGCGCCGAGCGCGGGGTGGTGTGCTGCTGGTCGGGCACCGGTGCCTCGATCGCCGCCAACAAGGTCCACGGCGTGCGCGCGGCGCTCTGCGCCGACGCCGAGACGGCCCGGATGGCCCGCCGCTACAACCACGCCAACGTCCTGGCCCTGTCGCTGCGCCTCACGAGCCCGGCCGTCGGGCGCGAGATCCTCGACGCCTTCCTGGAGGCGCCGGAGGGCGACGAGGAGTTCGACCGGCGCAACCTGGCCGAGCTGGCGGCGCTGGACGAAGGGGGCTGAACCCCCGGGATCAGCCGCCGGTGAAGCTGCCGAGCTGGTCGAGGTCGAGCTCGCGGGCGTCGGCCGGCGCCTGGATGTCCACGGGCTCGCCGTAGGCCGACAGGTCCGCGGTCAGGTCGATGGCGATCGGCCCGACCCCGGAGTCCAGGCCGTTGCCGTCGCCGCGCAGCACCAGGTGCACGCGCCGCGGGAGCAGGTCCTCGGTGCCGATCCAGGTCTCGAGGCGGCCCTCGGTGACGGCCGCCCGCGCCTCAGCGGCGGTGACGCCGTCGATCTGCAGCAGCGGGCCGAGGTCCGTGAGCGCGCGCTCGGGGTCGAGCCCCGAGGTCACCAGCACGGTCGGGGTGCCGTCGATCTCCTCGCGCCGGGTCTCCACCGGGTCGGCCGCCCACGAGACGAGCGTCGGGTAGAGGGCCGAGAGGTCGAGCAGGGCGACCTGCTCCGGCGGCAGGTCGACCCGGAAGTCCTGGCCCAGCACCCCGACGAACACCTCGTCGCCGACGCGGGTGACGTTGCCCTGCAGCGTGGGGCCGGCGAGGCGCAGCTGCAGGTCGAGGGAGGCGCGGTCGGGCGGCTGCACCGGGCCCTCGCCGGAGACGTCGAGGTCGCCGGCCAGCAGGTCGCCCCCCGGGACGTCGGAGCCCTCCGCGAGGTCGACGTTGCCCGTGGCCTGCAGCGCGATGCGGAAGCTCTCGGCGGCGGCGGCCTCCTCGGCCGAGCGGTCGAGCAGCTCCTGGGCGGTCAGGCCGGCGGAGACGTCCTCGCCGCCGCCGTCGTCACCGCCGCAGGCGGCCGCCGCGGCCACGATCAGGGCGAGCAGGACGAGGGCGAGCGCACGTCGCAGGGGGCGGGGCATGCCGGGCGGTATAGCATGGCCGCCGATGCGGGGGCGAGGACGATCGTGAGCGACCCCCGTCTGCGTCTCGTGCCCGTCGGCATCGGGACCGCCTACTCGGCGCCGGGCGAGGCGCAGAGCTGTCACCTGCTGCGCGCCGGAGACCGGTCCCTGGTCGTCGACCTCGGCTCGGGCGCCCTCAACCGCCTGATGGACCACGTGGCGCCCGAGACGCTGGAGGCGGTGGTCGTGACCCACCTGCACCCCGACCACTGCGTCGACCTGATGGCGCTGCGCGTCTACATGGCCTGGGGGCCCGGTCGCGGTCACCGGCTGCGCGTGATCGGCCCGCCGGGGCTGCGCGAGCGGCTGACGGCGTTCTCCGGATCCGACGGCTGGGACGCGTTCGCGTTCGAGGATCTGGCGGCGGGGGCGGGGGAGATCGACCTCGGCGGCGGCCTGCTGCTGCGCCACCGCGAGGTGCCCCACCTGCCGCCCACCCACGCCGTGCGGGTGGAGCACGGGGGCGCCGCCGTGACGCTCGGCGCCGACTGCGCGCCCAGCGACGCCCTGCCCGAGCTCGCCCGCGGGTGCGACGTCCTCGTGTGCGAGTGCAGCTTCGGCGCGGAGGAGGTGCCGGCCGGCGTGCCGCACCTCAACGCCCGTGCCGCGGGCGAGATGGCCGCGCGGGCGGGTGCCCGGCGCCTGGTGCTCGTCCACGGGCAGCCCGAGTTCGACCGCTCCGCCGCCGTCGCCCAGGCCGGCGCGGCCTTCGGCGGGCCCACCGCCTGGGCGGTGCAGGGCGCGGAGATCGCCGCGTGAGCGTCCGCCGCGCCGGACCGGGCCCCCGGCCGACGACCCGCCGCGCCGTGCTGATCGCGGTTCTGCTCTCACTGCTGCTCCCGGGCCTCGGCCACGCCTACGCGTACCGCCTGCCGCGCGCCGTGATCTGGTTCGGCGGCACCATCGTGATCGGCCTGATCCTGGGCGGCGGGGGCGAGGACATGACGGCGCTCGCCATCGGGATGGGGGTGGCGATCGCGGTGCTCGCCGCGCTCGACATCGCCCTCCTGATGTGGCTCGACGGACGGCAGGGGCGCAGGTCGTGAGCAGGAGCCCGGAGCCCGTTCTCTAAACTGGCTGAATGTCGATGCGACCGCCACTCCTCCGATGACCTGGGACGCCTTCGCGCGCGGCAACGCGGGCGCCGCCCAGGGCGAGGAGGAGCTCCGCATGCTCTGGAAGCGCTACAAGGAGCGCGACGACGTCCAGGCGAAGGAGCGGCTCATCCTCACCTTCGCCCCGCTGGTGAAGTACGTGGCGGGCCGGATGAACAGCCACCTGCCCGGCCACGTCGAGGAGACCGACCTCATCTCCTACGGCCTGATGGGCCTGATCGGGGCGGTCGAGCGCTTCGACCCGGAGCGCCAGGTGAAGTTCGAGACCTACGCCGTCGCGCGGATCAAGGGGTCGATCATCGACGAGCTGCGCTCGCTCGACTGGGTGCCGCGCTCGGTGCGCGCGCGCTCGCGCGAGATCGAGCGCAAGTCGGCAGAGCTGGAGCACCGGCTGCAGCGCGCGCCCACCGACGAGGAGCTCGCCGAGGCGCTCGGGATGGACCTCGAGGAGTTCCAGGCCGCGATCACGCAGATCTCGAACTCGACGATCGTCGCCCTCGACGAGACCTGGAGCGTGTCGTCGGGCGGTGAGCCCCTGTCGCTGAAGGACACGATCAGCGACTCGCGCATGACCAACCCGGCCGACCTGCTCGACGTGAGCGAGCTGCGCGACACGCTCGCCGACGCCATCGCCCGGCTGCCCGAGCGGGAGAAGATCGTGGTCGCGCTCTACTACTACGACGGCCTGACGCTCCGGCAGATCGGCGACGTCCTCGGCGTCACCGAGAGCCGCGTGAGCCAGCTCCACACCAAGGCGATCCTGCGCCTCAAGGGCCGCCTCCAGGGCGACGGGGAGTCCGACCCGGCCTGACGGTGGGGAGGGCCGGCCGGGGTGGTTGACCGGCGTGGGGCCCTGGCGGAGACTGCGCTCCCGGCCTTGTAGTGAAAGGCACAAGCTGATGGCGCATCCCGATCCTGCCCAGCTTCGGAACGTCGCGGTGCTCGGACACCGCGGCAGCGGCAAGACGAGCCTGGTCGAGGCCATGCTCCACGCCGCCGGAAGCACCAACCGCCTCGGCCGCGTGGCCGACGGCACGACCGTCTGCGACCACGACGCCGACGAGCACCGTCGCGGCATGTCGATCGCGGCCTCTCTTTGCCACCTCCACTGGAAGGGGGTCAAGGTCAACCTGGTCGACACGCCGGGCGACGCCTCCTTCCAGGGCGACACGATCGCGGCGCTGCGCGCGGTCGACGCCGCCCTGATGGTCGTCAACGCGCCCGCGGGCGTCGAGGTCCAGACCGAGCGGCTCTGGGCCCGCGCGGCGGACCTCGGCCTGCCGTGCGCCGTGGCGATCAACATGCTCGACCGCGAGCGCGCCGACTTCGACGCCGCGCTGGCGTCGGTGACCGCGATGGCGCCCGGCGCGGTCGCCATCCAGATCCCGATCGGGAGCGAGTCGGACCTGCGCGGCGTGGTCAACCTCGTCTCGATGACCGCGACCACCTACGCCGACGGCGACCTCGCCGGCGTCACCGGACCCATCCCCGACGAGCAGGCCGGCCCCGCCCAGGCGGCCCGCGAGCACCTGATCGACGTCGTCGCCGAGAAGGACGACGCCCTGATCGAGAAGTACCTGGAGGGCGAGGAGATCACCACCGACGAGCTGATCGGCGCGATCCTCGCGGGCGTCGCCGAGGGGCGCATCGCGCCCGTGGTCTGCACGTCGGGCGACGCGGGGGTCGGCATCGACCGGGCGCTCGACCTGCTCGTGGAGGCGCTCCCCTCGCCGGCCGACGCCGGCGTGCGCGGGGCGCTCGACCCGCAGACCGGGGAGCCGGTGGCGCTCGCGGTGTCCGCGGACGGCCCTGCGGTGGCCCTGTGCTTCAAGACCCTCGCCGACCAGTTCAGCGGGCGCATCAGCCTGCTGCGGGTGTTCACCGGCGTGCTCGCCGGGGACAGTCACGCGACGGTGGCGGGCTCGGGCGCCAAGGAGCACCTCGGCCGGCTGTTCACCCTCCAGGGCAAGGAGCACGTCCCGCTGACCGAGATCGGCCCCGGCGACATCGGCGCCGTGGCCAAGCTCAAGGAGGTGCGCACGGGCGACGTCCTGACCACGGGCCCGGCGGCCGTCGCCTTCGCGCCGGCGGCCCTGCCGCCCCCGGTGATGAGCTTCGCGGTCAGCGCCCGTTCGCAGGGGGACGACGACAAGCTCAACTCATCGCTGCGCCGGATGCGCGACGAGGACCCGACGATCGACGTGCACCACGACGAGCAGACCGGGGACCTGATCCTCGCCGGGCTCTCCCAGATGCACGTCGAGGTGATCGCCGAGCGCATCGAGCGCCGCTTCGGCGTCGCGATGGATCTCGCCCCGCCGCACGTCCCCTACCGCGAGACGATCACGCGGCAGGCCGAGGCCGAGGGCAAGCACAAGAAGCAGAGCGGCGGCCGCGGCCAGTACGCGGACTGCTGGCTGCGCGTGGAGCCGCTGCCCCGCGGCTCGGGCTTCGAGTTCGTCGACAAGATCGTCGGCGGGGCCATCCCGCGGGCCTTCATCCCGGCCGTCGAGAAGGGGGTCGTCGAGGCGATGGCCCGCGGCGAGCTGGCCGGCTACCCCGTCGTCGACGTCCGGGTGACGCTCTACGACGGCAAGCACCACCCGGTCGACTCGTCCGAGATGGCGTTCAAGATCGCCGGCGGCCTCGGCCTGCGGGCCGCCGTCGCCGCCGCGGGGCCGGTGCTGCTGGAGCCGGTCATGCGGGTCGAGGTGACCGTCCCCGCCGACAACGTGGGCGACGTGATGGGCGACCTCAGCTCGCGGCGCGGGCATCCGCTCGGCATGGAGGCGCGGGGGCACGACGAGGTCATCCGCGCCGAGGTGCCGATGGCCGAGATGCTCGAGTACGCCGCCGACCTGCGCGCCATGACCGGCGGGCGCGGCGACTACACGATGGAGCTCGACCACTACGCCCAGGTGCCCGCGCACCTGGCGCAGAAGGCGGCGGCGGAGGCCGTGGCCTGATTCGGCGGATTCGGCCTGAGCCGTCGGCGGAGGGGGTCCCGGAGCGCCCGGGGCCCCCAGCGCCTACGATGGGCCGATGCTCGTCGCCCAGCTGGTCGCCGCGGTGGAGCGCCTGGCCCCGGCGGCGCTCGCCGAGGACTGGGACAACGTCGGCCTGCTCGTCGGCCGGCACAACCAGCCGCTGCGCGGGGTGCTCGTGGCGCTCGAGCTGCGCGACGAGGTGCTCGGCGAGGCGCGGGAGCACGACTGCGACGCCGTCCTCACGCACCACCCGCCCATCTTCCCGAGCCTGTCCGCCCTCACCGACCACGGCTCCCCGAGCGAGCTGGTGCTGCGCGCCGCCGAGGACCGGGTCGCGATCCTCGCCGCCCACACCAACCTCGACGCGGCCACCGGCGGCCTCAACGACGTGATGTGCGAGCTGCTCGGCATCGGGCCGTCGGAGCCCTTGCGGCCGTCGCCGGCCGACCCGTCGGCCGGGCTCGGGCGGATCGGCGCGGTGCGCCCGATCACCCTCGCCGCCCTGGTCCAGCGCGTGGCCACCGGGTTCGGCGGGGCCGTCACCTACGCGGGCGACCCCTGGACGCGCCTGGAGCGGGTCGCCTGCTGCACGGGATCGGGGGCCTCGATGATCGGCGACGCGCGCGCGGGCGGCGCCGACGCGTTCGTCACGAGCGACCTCAAGTACCACGACGCCGACCGCGCCGGCGGGCTCCCCCTGGTGCAGGTGCCCCACGCGCGCGTCGAGCGGGTGGCGCTCAAGCGCTGGACCCGCACCCTCCAGCGCGCGCTGGCCCCCGAGGGCGTGGAGGTGCGGTTCGCCGAGGCCGACACCGACCCCTGGCAGAGCGCGTGACGGACGTCACCGGCGCGCCCGGTGCGGGCCGGCCCGATTGAGGCTCCCCCGCCGGCCCGGTACACTCCCGCGGCCTGCGGATGTAGCTCAGTTGGCTAGAGCGTCTGCTTGCCATGCAGAAGGTCGTGGGTTCGAGTCCCATCATCCGCTCTGAACGAGGGCCCCCGGAGACGGGGGCCCTCGTCGTTCCCGGGGCGCGACGAGGGCGTCAGACGAGCTTGCGGACGATCAGGTGGTCCCCGCGGCGCTCGAGGACCGTCTCGATCTCCGGCAGCTCATGTCCGGGCACCAGCACGAATCGCTCGGGGTCGCGGTGCACCTCGCGGAACTCCGCGGGGACCAGGCGGATGCGCTCCCGGCACGCCAGGTCGGAGCATTCGCAGAAGAAGGCGACGGGCGCGTCCGGCGCCTCGCCGTCCTCCTCGCGGATCTGCTCCGTCTGGGCGTCGAGGCGCTCGTTGATGCGCTCGATCAGCTCTTCGTTCTCGCGCAGCCGGCGCGGCGAGGAGTCCATCACGGCTCCCGGTCCGGGGGGTCGGGATCGCACCCTACCGCGCACCCTGCCCGGCGCCCCCGGGAGCGGTGCCGGGGGCCGGGAAGGCCATGATCAGCTCGGTGCCGTGCTCGGACGTGCGCACGCTGAGCTCGGAGGTGAGGGCGGCCATGGTCAGCAAGCCCACGCCGCTCTCGCCGCCACGGTCGGCGTGGAACCCCACCCCGTGGTCGCGCACCGAGAGCACCACCCCGCCGGACGTCGTCCAGGCCGCGAGGGTCACGGGCCCGGGCGCGGAGTCGGGGTAGGCATGGCGGACGGTGTTGGTGAACGCCTCGGTCACCGCGACCTTCACGTCATGCACGCCCTCGGCGTCCATCCCGGCCTCGAGGGCCACGGCCGTCGCCACCTGACGCGCGACCGCGATCGCCGAGGGCTCGGCGAGGGCGTGCATGACCACCGGGACACGGGGATCCGCCGTCACGGGCGCAACCTATCCCGGGGTCGTCCGGTCAGGCCGCGCGGACGTCCAGCGTGAGGTGCAGGAGGGTCAGCTGCAGGATGCGCACGACGGGCCCGGAGCCCGCGACGAGGATCCGCGGGCGCCGGCCCGTCCGCCCGACCAGGGTGCGGTGGGCCGCGATGAGGCTGGAGAGGCCGGTGGAGTCGAGGAACTCCACGCGGCGCAGGTCGATGTCGATCGGCCCCGGGAGGTCGGGGAGGTCGCGGATCGCGCGGAGGAAGGCCTCGCGGGTGTCGAGGTCGAGGACCCCGGCGAGCTCGATGCGGGCCCGGTCGGCGGTGACCCGGACGGTCAGGCCGCGCGTCGCCCTCACGGTTCCGGCCGCTCGTCGTCGAACAGCGTGTCCGTGTCGGTCAAGCGCAGCATCTTCGGCACCGCTCCCCCCGTCGTCGCCCGCGGCGTCGGCGAGCGCGCACGAGCCGGTCCAACGACGAACGCGAGGCCCGACACGTCGAGGACGAGGCCGAGCCCGTCCCGCGTGCAGCGCTCGACGAACGTCCGGAGCATCTCGGCGGCATCTGCTGTCGGGCGTCGCCACCTCGGGCCTCCTCGGCTCGGTCCGCGGCGCGGTTCCCCCGGCGCCCCGGCCCCAACCCCCGGTGGTCGCCGTGGCACGGAGGCGGTTTCCGTCGGTCGGCGGCGGGTACCCGGCCGCGCCATGAGCGTCACGACCGACGGCCTCGGGCCGGTGAAGGGGGAGAGATGGCGATGGTGAGAGGTGAGGCGGTGCGGCCCTCGGGTGCGCCGATGGTCCCGATGCCACAGCTGCGGCCGGGCGCGAACGACGCCGAGGGCGCGACGACGCAGGTCGCCGAGGCCGGGCGGGAGCTGGCCGGCGAGGCGAAGGCCGCGGGCGAGCGGCTCACGGGCGAGGCCCGGGAGCGTGTGCGCACCGAGGTCGACCGCCGGTCGACGACGGCGGGCGAGAGGGTGCAGGACGCCGCGGTCGATGTCCGCGGCGTCGCCGAGCACCTGCGTGGCCGGGGCCGCGAGGGTCCGGCACGGATCGCCGACGAGGCGGCGGAGCGCATCGAGCGCTTCGCGGCGTACCTGCGCGACTCCGACACGGACACGATCGTCGCCGACGCCCGCGACTTCGGACGCCGCCGCCCCGCGGCGGTCGTCGCCGGGGCGGCGGTCCTCGGCATCGTGGCCGGGCGCCTCGTGAAGGCGTCGGGTCCGCATGGGACGCGGGAGGTGACGCGATGAACGGGTACCGGTTGCGCGAGCGGCCGATCGGCGAGCTGCTCGGGACGTTCGCCCATGAGACGACGACCCTGCTGAGCCAGGAGATCGAGCTGGCCCGGGCCGAGATCGGGCAGGAGGTGTCGAAGGCCGGCAAGGGCGCCGGCATGTTCGGCGCAGCGGCCGCCATCGGACTCGCGGCGCTCGGGGCCCTGACGGCATGCGCGATCCTCGCGCTCGCCCTGGTCCTCGATGCGTGGCTGGCGGCGCTGATCGTCGGCGCGGCGCTCCTCGTGGTGGCGGGCCTGCTGGCCCTCGCCGGGAGGTCGCGGATGAAGGCGGTCGCGCCACCGGTCCCGGACCGGGCGCTCCGGAGCGTCCGGCAGGACATCGACGCCGTCCAGCAGGGCGTTCGCTCGGGGCGGGAGAACGACGAGGAGGTGAGCCGCCATGGGGCGTGACATCGCGGAGATCCGGCGGGACATCGAGGGGACGCGCGGCCGGTTGCGCGACACGGCCGAGGCCATCGGCTGGAAGGCCGACGTGCCGGCCCGTGCGCGCGACGTGCTGCGCGAGACCGCGGCCGTCGTGCGGGAGCGGGTGGCGTCCGGTCAGACGTCGTCGCGCGACGACGACGGCGGGCCGTCGCTGGCGCGCCGCATCGGCGATGTCGCGTCGTCGGTCGGCGACACGGTCGGCTCCGCGACGCACGCGGTGACGGACACCGTCGGCGCGGCGGGCTCGGCGGTCGCCTCGACCGCGAGCGCGGCGGGGGAGAAGGTCTCCTCGGCCGGATCGGCCGTCGCCGGCTCCGCCGCGTCGGCGCGGGAGAGCGTCGTCGGGAGGGCCGGCTCGGCCGCGGACTCGGCCGGGTCGGTCACCGAGGGCGTGCGCGAGCACATGCCGAGCGCCCGCGACGCCCGTCAGGGCGTGTCGCGCGCTGCCGGCACGGCGCGCGCGAACCCCGTCGCGGTCGCGGCCGGCGCCCTGGCGCTCGGCGCGATCGCCGGGATGCTCCTCCCCTCCACGCGGACGGAGGACGAGCACCTCGGTCCGCTGGCGGACGAGGTGAAGGGGCGCGGCGCCGAGGTCGCCCAGGAGGCGATGGAGAAGGGCCGCGAGGTCGTCGGCGAGGCGGGGGAGCAGATCGGCTCCGCCGCCCGCGGCACCGGGGAGAGCTGAGGCCGTCCCACGCGCCCGCCGGCCCGAGCAGGGCCGGTGGGCGCGGGCTCATCCCGGCCCGAGACCCGTCCCGCCGCACGCGTCGCAGGCGCAGGGCACCAGGCCCTCGCCGTTGCGCGCCAGGTGGAGCACCATCCGCTGACCCCAGCAGTGCGCGCACTGCATCCGGGGGGCCGCCGGAGCGTCGTCGCCGCTCCGGCGCTCGGCGCGCCACTCGTACCAGTCCCGGTAGATGACCGGCACGGGGACCTCGCCCCGGCTCTGGATGGTCGGCATCGGACTCCTCCGCCTGTCGTGAGGCCCACCCGGTGCCCGGCGTGGCCCGGCGGCAAACGACCGGTCCCTCCGTCCGCTGCCGACGGGCCGCCCCGGCACCCCCCCAGAGGGCCCGGATCTCAGGAGACGACGAGCAGGAGCTCCCACCCGGGCGCGACGGGCCCCTCGCGGAGCCGCGCGGACAACCGTCCGTCCGGCTCGTCGCCCGCCGGCAACCCGTCGGCGTCCCGTGCCGCCGCCGCCGCCGCCCGGTCGACGAACGCGAACGCCATCGAGAGCGAGCCCGGCCCCCGGTCGATCGCCACCCGCAGCGGGCCGTCCGCAGCCGCGCCGGCCCACGCCTCCGCCACGGCCTCGGCGGCGGAGGCGGCGACGGCGAGGCGGGCGACGTCGAGCTGTACCTGCACCCCCGCGGCGCGCACGGCGCGCGCCAGCACGGGCAGCAGGAACGGGCCTCGGCCCAGCTCGAGCCGGATCATCCGGGGGCCGCTCGGACTGCGGGACGGGGGCCGATGGTCACCGTCGGACGATAGCGGCGCGGGACGCCGTGCCCTCCGCGCTATCCGGTCTCCTCGGCGGCCTCGCGCAGACGGGCGAGGGCCCGGGAGATCAGGCGGGACACGTGCATCTGCGAGATGCCCACCCGCTCCGCGATCTGCGACTGCAGCAGCCCCTGCTCGAACCGCAGGTGCAGGATCACGCGCTCGCGCGCGGGCAGCACGCCCATGACCTCCGCCAGGACGGTGCGGTCCTCCGCCACGTCGAAGCCCTCGTCGATCGAGGCGACGTCGCGCCCGCCCTCGTCGTCGTCGAGCCAGGGCGTCTGGGACAGGGAGTCGGGGTTGTAGGCGGTGTGGGCGCCGAGCGCGTCGAGCACCCGGTCGACCGGGATGCGCAGGTCGTCGGCCAGATCCTGGACCGTCGGGGTGTGGCCGAGGTCGCCGGACAGCCGCTCGATCGCCTGCGACACCGCCACCGAGTCGTCCTTCACCCGGCGCGGCACGCTGACCGACCACGTGCGGTCGCGGAAGTGCCGGCGGATCTCGCCGACCACGGTGGGCGCGGCGAACGAGCGGAAGTCGCCGCGCTCGGGGTCGTACCGGTCGGCCGCGTTGATCAACCCCACCATGCCCGCCTGGACCACATCGTCGAGGGGCTCACCCCGATCCGCGTAGCGGCGCGCGAGGGCGCGGACGAAGTCCATGTTCCCGAGGATCAGCTCGTCGCGCATGGACCGGATCGGGGAGATCGTGTTCTGGGTCATGGGCGAGGCTCCCCGGGGGCGCCGGTGTTGAAACGGCGCCGGTGGCACCGTCGGACGTTTCGGCGTTTGCGGGCCCGAGGCGGGGGTACCCGCGGCGCCACTTCACCCCCCCGGGGTAGACCGCTCCTCCTGGAGTCGCCCGTGAACGTGCTCGGTGTCAACGCCGTCTTCCACGATCCCGCCGCCGCGCTCGTCCGCGACGGCGTCGTGCTCGCTGCGGCGGAGGAGGAGCGCTTCAGCCGCCGCAAGCACGGCAAGCCGGCGGTGCCCTTCTCCACCTGGGAGCTTCCGGAGCAGGCCGCCCGGTGGTGCCTGGACCGTGCCGGTCTGCGGCCCGGGGACCTGGACGCGGTCGCCTACTCCTACGACCCGCGGCTGGCGCCGGTCACCGATGGCGACATCACCGCAGACGGATGGGAGGGGCTGCGCACCCTGTATGCGCGCCGCTCGCCCCGCTTCCTCGCGACGGCGCTGCCCGGACTCGACCCCGAGCGCGTTCGCTTCGTGCCGCACCACGTGGCCCACGCGGCCTCCGCCCACATCGCCGCCCCCTTCTCGTCCTGCGCCGTGATGGTGCTGGACGGCCGCGGCGAGCGGGCCTCGTACCTCGCCGGGCACGCGCACGACGGGCGCATGGGCATCCTCGCGACCCAGGACCTGCCGCACTCGCTGGGCCTGCTCTACGAGGACCTGACCGCCCATCTCGGCTTCCGCCGCGCCTCGGACGAGTACAAGGTCATGGCCCTCGCCGCCTACGGGCGGCCGTCCCTGCTCGAGGCGCTGCGCGAGATCGTCACCCTCGACGGCGCCGGGGGCTTCCGCGTGGCGCCGGTCGACTGGGACGCGCTCGCCGGCCCGCCGGAGGACCTCGCCGCGAGCGTCCAGGTGCGTCTCCAGGAGGTGCTCCTCGGGCTCGCCGCATGGGTGCACGAGCGCACCGGCGAGCGCGCCGTCGCCATGGCGGGCGGCGTCGCACTGAACTGCGTGGCGAACTCGGTGATCGCCGAGCGCGGCCCCTTCGACGAGGTCTGGGTGCAGCCGGCCGCGGGAGACTCCGGAACGGCCCTCGGCGCCGCGCTGCACGTCGCCGCCGAGCTGGGCGAGCCGGTGACCCCGATGACGACCGCGGCCCTGGGGCGCGGCTGGTCGGACGACGAGCTGGAGGCCGTCCTGCGGGAGGCGCGCGTGCCGCACCGGCGCCCGCCCGACATCGCCGACGCGGTGGCCGAGGTGATCGCGCGCGACGGCATCGTCGCCTGGTTCCAGGGGCGCAGCGAGTACGGCCCCCGCGCGCTCGGCAACCGGAGCCTGCTGGCCGATCCGCGCTCGCCCGGCAACATCGACCGCCTGAACGCGGTGAAGGGGCGCGAGAGCTTCCGCCCCGTCGCGCCGATGGTGCTCCTGGACCGCGCCGCCGAGATCGTCGACGGCCCGCTGCCGAGCCCCTACATGCTGTTCACCCACCGGGTCCGCCCGGAGTGGCGGGAGCGGATCCCGGCCGCGGTCCACGTCGACGGCACCGCCCGCGTCCAGACGGTCGACCCGGGCGAGCTGCCCCTCGTCGCCCGGATGCTCGAGTGCGTGGCCGCCCGCACCGGCGTGCCGGTGGTCATCAACACGAGCCTCAACACGGCCGGGCGCCCGATGGTCGACGACCCGCGCGACGCGCTGGAGTGCTTCGGCTCGGCGCCGGTCGACGCCCTCGCGCTTGGGCCCTTCCTGGTGGAGCGCCGGTGAGCCTGCCCGTCGACATCGTCGTGCCGACCGTGGGGCGTCCGTCGCTCGCCCTCCTTGTCGACGCGCTGCGCGAGGGCTCCGGCCCGCCGGCCGCGTGCGTCGTGGTGGTCGACGACCGGCGGTCGGCCGGCGGCCCGCTGCGCCTGCCGCCGATCGGCGCGGCCGCAGGCCGGCTCGTGGTCCTCCGGGGCGGCGGCCGCGGGCCGGCCGCGGCGCGGAACGCCGGCTGGCGGGCCGGCGGGGCGCCGTGGGTGGCCTTCCTCGACGACGACGTGGTCCCCGTCGCCGACTGGCGGGAGAGGCTGCGCCTCGACCTCCGGGCCGCCGGCCCTGACGTCGCGGGGTCGCAGGGCGCCGTGATCGTCCCCCGCGCTCGGGGGCGCCGGCCGACCGACCGCGAGCGCGCGGTGATCGGCCTGGAGACCGCGGCCTGGGCGACGGCGGACATGGCCTACCGGAGGGAGACGCTGCTCGCGGTGGGCGGCTTCGACGAGCGGTTCCCCGCCGCCTACCGCGAGGACGCCGACCTGGCGCTGCGCGTGATGGCGCACGGCGGCCGCCTGGTGCGGGGCGACCGCCGCGTGCACCACCCCGTCGCCCCGGCCGGTCCCTGGGCGTCGGTGCGCGCCCAGCGCGGCAACAGGGACGACGTGCTCATGCGCGCCCTCCACGGCAGGGACTGGCGCCGGCGCGCCGCGGCGCCGCCGGGCCGGCGGCCGCGCCACCTGGCGATCGTCGGCGCGGCGCTCGGCGCGGCCGCCGCCGCGGCAGCCGGCCGGCGGGGCGCGGCCGGCGCCGCGGGGGCGGCCTGGCTCGCGGGGACCGCCGAGCTGGCGGCATCCCGCATCGCCGCCGGCCCGCGCACGGCGCGAGAGGTCGCCACCATGGCGGCCACGAGCGTGGCGATCCCGTTCGCCGCCGCCTGGCACACCGCGCGCGGCGTCGCCGGGCTGCGCGGGGCCCGTGCCGACCGGCGGCGGGCCCCCCGCCCTCTGGCGCGGGCGGTGCTGCTCGACCGCGACGGCACCCTCGTGGTCGACGTCCCCTACAACGGCGATCCCGACCGCGTGCGGCCGGTCCCCGGCGCCGGGGCCGCGATCGCCCGGCTGCGCGGTGCACGCATTCCGACCGCCGTGGTCTCCAACCAGAGCGGCGTGGCGCGCGGCCTGCTGTCGATCGCCGACGTGGCGGCGGTCAACCGGCGCGTCGACGACCTGCTGGGCGGCCTCGGGCCCTGGCTGGTCTGCGCGCACGGCCCCGCGGACGGGTGCGGGTGCCGCAAGCCGGAGCCGGGCCTCGTGCTCGAGGCCGCGCGGCGTCTCGGCGTCGAGCCCGGCGACTGCGTCGTGGTGGGCGACATCGGCGCGGACGTCGAGGCCGCGGCGGCCGCCGGAGCCCGCGCGGTGCTGGTGCCGACCCCGGCGACCCGCCCCGACGAGATCGCCCGCGCTCCGGTGGTCGCGCCCGACCTGGCGACGGCCGTCGACCTCGTGCTCGGGGGGCGGGTGTGAACCACGTCCTCGTCGCGCGGCTCGACAACGACGGCGACGTGCTGCTCGCCGGGCCGGCGGTGCGCGCCGCCGCGGCGCACGCCGGGCGGGTGACGCTGCTCGCGGGGCCCCGGGGCCGCGCCGCGGCGGCCCTGCTCCCGGGGGTCGACCGGCTGCTGGTGCACCGCGTCCCGTGGATCGATCCGGACCCCGCGCCGGTGTCCCGGGCCGACGTCGACGCGCTCGTCGCCGATGTCGCGGGGGCCCGCCCCGACGCCGCGGTCATCCTGACCTCGTTCCACCAGAGCGCCCTGCCGCTGGCGATGCTGCTGCGCCTCGGCGGGGTGCCGCGCGTCGCGGCGATCTCCGAGGACTACCCGGGGTCCCTGCTCGACGTGCGCGTGCGTGACCCCGGCGACGTCCACGAGGTCGAGCGCTCACTCGGGCTGATGGCGGCCGCGGGACTGCCCGCGCCCGAGGGCGACGACGCGCTGCGCGTACGCCGCACCGGCCGCCGGCCGCCCGGGCTGCCGGCGGACGGGTACGTCGTCGTGCACCCCGGGGCGTCCGTCCCGGCGCGCGCCTGGGCCCCCGACCGCCATGCGGCGCTCGTGGCCGCGCTGCACCGCCGCGGCCACGCCGTCGTCGTGACCGGGGGCCCGGCCGAGGTGGCGCTGACCCGGCGGGTGGCGTCGGCGGCCCGGGGGACGGTCGACCTCGGAGGTGCGACGACGCTGGCCGAGCTCGCCGAGGTGCTCGCCGGCGCGTCCGTCGTGGTGGCGGGCAACACCGGACCGGCCCACCTCGCCGCGGCGGTCGGCCGGCCGGTCGCCTGGCTCCACGCGCCCACCGTCCCGGAGGCCCGCTGGCACCCGTGGCGGGTGCCGTACGCGAGGCTCGGGGGCCTGCCGGCGTGCGCGGGCTGCCGGGCCCGGCGCTGCCCGGTCCCCGGGCACCCGTGCCTCGGCGAGGTCGGCGACGAGGAGGTGGCCGACGCCGTCGGGCTCCTCGCCTCGTGGACCCCCCGGGAGGTGGCGTGCGCATCCTGATCTGGCACGTCCACGGCGCCTGGACGACGGCGTTCGTGCACGGCGGCCACGACTACGTCGTCCCGGTCGTGCCCGGCCGCGGGCCCGACGGGCGCGGGCGCGCGCGCACCTACGACTGGCCGGCGTCCGCCGTGGAGGCGTCACCCGACGAGCTGCGGGACGCCGCGATCGATGTCGTGGTGCTCCAGCGGCCGCATGAGGCGGGCCTGGTCGAGCGCTGGCTCGGGCTGGTGCCCGGCCGCGACGTCCCGGCCGTGTACGTCGAGCACAACGCGCCCCAGGGCCGCATCGACGAGATGCGCCACCCCGTGGCCGGGCGCGACGACCTCATCCTCGTCCACGTCACCCACTTCAACAGCCTGTTCTGGGACGCCGGCGGCACCCCGGTGCGCGTCATCGAGCACGGGATCGTGGACCCGGGACCGCGGTACACCGGCGAGCTGGAGCGCGCTGCGGTCGTCGTCAACGAGCCGGGGCGCCGCGCGCGCGTGACCGGCACGGACCTGCTCGACCGCCTCGGCGGGCCGATGCCGATCGACGTCTTCGGGATCGACGCCGAGCGCATCGGCGGCGTCGGCGACCTGCCGCAGGACCGGCTTCACGACGAGATGGCCCGGCGGCGCGCGTACGTGCACCCGGTGCGCTGGACCTCGCTCGGGCTGTCGCTGATCGAGGCGATGCACCTGGGGATGCCCGTCGTGGCGCTGGCGACCACGGAGGTGGCCGAGGCGGTGCCCGCGGGCGCCGGGGTGGTGTCGAACCGGCTCGACGTGCTGGAGGACGGGCTGGAGGCCCTGGCCGACGACCCCGCGCTCGCGCGGGAGATGGGGGAGAGCGCCCGGCGGGCGGCGCTGGAGCGTTACGGGCTGGGGCGGTTCCTGGCCGACTGGGACGAGTTGCTACGGGAGGTGGCCGGATGAGGATCCACATGGTCTCGGAGCACGCGAGCCCGCTCGCTGCGCTCGGCGGCGACGACGCGGGCGGCCAGAACGTGCACGTCGCGTGCCTCGCCGCCGCGCTGGCCCGTCGCGGGGCCGAGGTGGTCGTGCACACCAGGCGCGACGATCCCGGCCTCCCCGCCCGCGTGCGCGTCGGCGTGGGGGTCGAGGTGCGCCACGTCGACGCCGGACCGCCCGCCCCGGTCCCGAAGGACGACCTGCCCCCCCACATGGACGCGTTCGCCGAGGCCCTCGCCGAGGACTGGTCGCGCCGGCGCCCGGACGTCGTGCACTCGCACTTCTGGATGTCGGGGCGGGCCGCCCTGGCGGCGGCCGAGCCGCTCGGGGTGCCCGTCGTCCACACCTTCCACGCGCTGGGCGTGGTCAAGCGGCGCCACCAGGGCGCCGCCGACACCAGCCCTCCGGAGCGGATCGCCGTCGAGCAGGACATCATGGGACGGGCCGCCCGCGTCGTGGCGACCTGCACCGACGAGGTCTTCGAGCTCGTCCGGCAGGGGGCCGACCGCCGCCGTCTGTCCGTCGTCCCGTGCGGCGTGGACGCCGGCCGGTTCCGGCCCCGGGGGCCGGCCGAGGCCACGATCCGTCCGCGCATCGTGTGCCTCGGGCGCCTGGTCGAGCGCAAGGGCGTGGCCGACGTGGTGCGCGCCCTCGCCGAGGTCCCGGGCGCCGAGCTCGTCGTCGCGGGCGGCCCGCCCGCGCACGCCCTCCATGCCGATCCCTCCGCTCGCGACCTCTGGCGGCTGGCGGAGCGCCTCGGGGTCTCCGGGCGCGTGACGTTGCGGGGCGGCCTCGGGCGCGACGAGGTGCCGCCGCTGCTGCGCTCGGCGGACGTCGTGGTCTGCGCGCCCTGGTACGAGCCGTTCGGCATCGTGCCCCTCGAGGCGATGGCGTGCGGCGTCCCGGTGGTGGCCTCGGCGGTCGGCGGGATGATCGACACCGTCGTCGACGGCGTGACCGGCGTCCACGTGCCGCCCCGCGATCCGGCCCGGCTCGCCGCCGCGCTGCGGGAGTTGCTGACCGACGCCCCGCGCCGGCGGCGGCTCGGGGCGGCCGGGGCGGTGCGGGCGCGCGAGCGGTACACGTGGGACCGCGTCGCCGACGCGACGCTGGACGTGCTGCGCGCCTGCGCCGTGGTGCCGGGGCGGCAACTGCGCGAGGCGCGGCGATGACGGGCCGCGACCACCTCCGCGCCCTCGGGCGGGCCCTCGGGAGCCTGGATGCGCGCATCGACGAGGTCGAGGCCTGGGGCGGCGCCCTGGCCGCGCGCCTGTGCGGGGGCGGGCGCCTGCTGGTGGCCGGCAACGGGGGCAGCGCGGCGCACGCGCAGCACCTCACCGCCGAGCTGGTCGGGCGCTACCGCGACGAGCGGATGCCCCTGAGCGCCCTGGCGCTCCACGCCGACACGTCGAGCCTCACCGCGATCGTCAACGACTACGGAGCCGAGCAGGCATTTGCACGCCAGGTGCGCGCGCACGGCCGGCCGGGCGACGTCATCCTCGCGATCTCCACGTCCGGCCGCAGCCCCAACCTGGTGGCCGCCCTGGCCGAGGCCCGCGCCTGCGGGCTCGACACCTGGGCGCTGACCGGTCCCGCCCCGAACCCCCTCGCGCGCGCCGCCCGCGCGGCGCTGGCGGTGGACGCCGAGGCGACGGCGACGGTCCAGGAGGTGCACCAGGTCGTCGTGCACCTCCTCTGCGCCGCGGTCGACGCGGCGATCGACGGGCGCGCGGCCCCGGCCCGGCTGGCGGTGGCCCGGTGAGCCGGCTGGTGGTCGTCGGCGACGTCCTGCTCGACGTGGACGCGGACGGGCGGGCCGACCGCCTGTGCCCCGACGCTCCGGCCCCCGTCGTGGCCGGCGCCCGGCGCACCGCGCGCCCCGGCGGCGCGGGCCTCGCCGCCGGCCTGCTGGCCCGCGACGGCCACGACGTGACGCTGATCTGCGCGCTCGGGCGCGGCTCCGCCGCCCGCACGGTCGCCGGCCTGCTCGACGACCTGGGCGTGCACGTGGTCGACCTGGGCCGTGGTGGGGCGACGCCCGAGAAGACGCGGATCCGGGTCCGCGGGCAGGTGCTGCTGCGCCTCGACGACGAGGGCGAGCCGCCCGGGGTCGCCGCCCCCGGCGACGACGCCCTCGCCGCCCTCGCCGCCGCCGACGCAGTCCTCGTGTCGGACTACGGGCGCGGGATGGCGGCCGCGCCGCCGCTGCGCCGCGCGCTGGCCGCCGTGGCTGCGCCGGTGGTGTGGGACCCCCATCCGCGCGGGCCGGAGCCCGTCCGCGGTGCGTGGCTCGTGACCCCGAACGCCGCCGAGGCCGAGGCGCTCGCGCGCGGAGTGCCCGACGCAGGGCGGTCCGCGCGTGAGCTGCGGTGGCGGCTCGCGGCGCGGGCCGTCGCCGTCACCGTGGGGGCGGACGGCGCGGTGCTGGTCGAGGGCGCCGGGCCGGCCGTGAGGATCCCGCCCCCCGCCCGGCGCGCCGGGGACCCATGCGGCGCGGGCGATCGCTTCGCCACGGCCGCCACGGCCGCCGCGGCCGCCGGCCTGCCCGTGGCCGAGGCCGTCGCGGCGGGGGTGGCCGCCGCCGAGGCGATGATCGCCGCGGGCGGGCCGGGGCCGGCGCTGCGCCGCCCGCCGGCCGATGCCGCGAGCACGGACCCGCGGGGGGCGGTCCGCGCCCGGGGCGGCCGCGTCGTCGCCACCGGCGGCTGCTTCGACCTCCTCCACGCCGGCCACGTCGCCATGCTGGAGGCCGCCCGCTCCCTGGGGGACCACCTGGTGGTGCTCCTCAACTCCGATGCGTCGGTGCGCCGGCTGAAGGGCGCCGACCGGCCGCTCGTGGCCCAGGAGGATCGCGAGCGCCTGCTGCGCGCACTGCGCGCGGTCGACGACGTCCTCGTCTTCGACGAGGACACGCCCGAGGCCGCCCTGGCGCGACTGCGCCCGGACGTCTGGGCGAAGGGCGCCGACTACGAGGCCGCCGAGCTGCCGGAGGCCGCCGTCGTGCACGCCGCCGGGGGCGAGGTCGTCGTGCTGCCATACGTCGCGGGTCGCTCGACGACCCGCCTGATCGAGGAGGTCGCGCACCGTGCCACGCGCTGACATCGGGACCGTCGTCGTCACCGGAGGGGCCTCGGGCCTGGGGGCCGCCGTCGCCGACGCCGTGTTCGCGGCCGGCGGCACGCCGGTCGTCCTCGACATCGCCGACGGGCCGGAATGGTGCGAGACCGAGCGGGTCGACCTGGCCGACCCGCGGGCGGCCGAGGCGGCCGTCGCCCGCGTGGCCGAGCGCCACGGGGGCATCCGGGGCGTCGTCACGGCCGCCGGCATCGACGCCTGCGGCGACCTCGCCGACGTGCCCGGCGAGGCATGGGAGCGGGTGATCGCGGTCAACCTGATCGGGACGGTGGCCGTCGTGCGCGCGGCCCTGCCGCACCTGGAGCGCGCCCGCGGGCGGGTCGTGACGGTCGCCTCGACCCTCGGGCTGCGTGCGCTGCCGGCCGCCACCGCCTACTGCGCGAGCAAGTTCGGCGTGGTGGGCTTCACGCGCGCCCTCGCCGCCGAGACGGCGGGCCGGGTCGGCGTGACCCTGCTCGTCCCCGGCGGCATGGCGACGTCGTTCTTCGACGGCCGCGAGGAGCGGTTCCGGCCCCCGGCCGACGCCGTCCTCAACCGCCCCGAGGACGTCGCCGCGGGCGTCGTCTTCGCGCTCGGCCAGGAGCCCGGGTGCGAGGTGCGCGAGATGGTGATGTGCCCGAGCGGCGAGCCGTCCTGGCCCTGAGGCCGCGCCTGCTGGCGCTCCGGGCGCTGGGGCTCGGCGACCTGCTGACGGCGCTCCCCGCCCTCCGGGCGCTCGCCGACGCCTTCCCGGCCCACCACCGGGTGCTCGCGACGCCCGCCCCCCTCGCGCCGCTGGCCCTGCTCGCGGGCGCCGCCGACGAGGTGGTCCCCGCCGCGGGGCTCGGGCGGCTCCCGCCGGGCCCTGCGGCGCCGGACGTGGCAGTCGACCTCCACGGCCGGGGGCCCGAGAGCCACCGCCTGCTCGCCGCTCTGCGGCCGCGACGTCTGATCGCCTTCGGCTGCCCCGCCGCCGGCGTGCCCGGCCCGCTCTGGCTCCCGGGCGAGCACGAGGTCGCCCGATGGTGCCGGCTCCTCGCGGAGAGCGGCATCCCGGCCGATCCGGCGCGGCTCGACCTGGCCGTGGAGCCGGAACCGGCGGCGGCCGGCGCCACCATCGTCCATCCGGGGGCCGCGAGCGCGGCCCGCCGCTGGCCGGCGGAGCGGTTCGCGGCGGTCGCGCGCCACGAGGTCACCGCGGGGCGGCGCGTGCTGGTGACCGGTGGGCCCGCCGAGGCGCCCCTCGCCGCGGCCGTCGCGCGCCGGGCCCGCCTCGGCCCGGAGGCCGTGCTCGCCGGCCGGACCGACGTGGTCGGGCTGGCCCGGATCGTCGCCGCCGCCGCCCGGGTGGTGTGCCCGGACACCGGGGTGGCGCACCTCGCGACGGCCCTCGGCACCCCGTCGGTCGTGCTCTTCGGCCCGATGTCGCCGGGCGAGTGGGGCCCGCCTCCGGGCCCGCTCCATCGCGCCCTGTGGGCCGGCCGCACGGGAGATCCCCACGGCCGGACGCTCGACCCCGGTCTCGGCGACATCTGCGTGGGGGACGTCGTGGCGGCGCTGCGGGAGCTGCCGCCGCGGGCCGCCGTCCGCGTCGGCGCGCCGCGCGGATCGCGCCTTGGCCGAAGGGACACCGGCCGCGCTCCCACCGTGAGGAGGCGACCGCCACCCTCTCGGTGACCGCCCCCGAGCGCCCGCGTGGCGGGCTGCTGTTCGAGGGCGCGACCCGGGTTCGCGCCGCGGCGCTCATCGCCGAGACTCGTTCCCGGCCGGGGGTGGGGTCAGACGCCCGCGGCGGGCGGGAGACGGCGATGCCGCACGAACCCGCCGGTTCTCGGCCGGCGGGTCGTGCGGTCGGCGATCAGGCGGCCGAGTCCTCCTTCGCGCGCTCCTTCGACAGGCGGCGAGCCGCCTTCTCCAGGGCCTTCAGCGTCTCCTTCTCCTCCCGGAGGTTCTCGCTCAGGAGATCGACGCACTCCCGCTCTCCGAGCGCGCGCGCCATCGTGACGAGTCCCGAGTAGGCCGCGATCTCGTAGTGCTCCGCGCGTGCGCCCGAACCGGTGAGGAACAGGTCGCGCACCCCTGGCGACGGCGAGTTCTCGTCCATGAACTCGTCGTGCTCCTCGATGATCCCGTCGATCCCGGGGCACTGCTCGGCCCTGGCCGGCTCCTCGAGGGCGGCGAAGACCCTGTTCAGGCGCTCGACCTGGCCCCGGGTCTGCTCGAGGTGCTCCCGGAAGCCGGTGCTCAGCTCGTCGTCGCTCGCCTCGCGGGCCATCTTCGGCAACGCCTTCACCAGGAGCTTCTCGGCGTAGAGGATGTCGCGTAGCTCATGGACGAAGAGCTCGCGGGCTTCGGTCATCTGTGGCATCGGGCCTCCTTGTCTGGGGCGGGAGGTTTCCCCTGATGGCTGCCTGCCAACCGTCCCGGCGATGGCCGCGCGGCGCGGGGCCGTCGCCACGACCCACGATCATCTCCGCAGGAGCCTCTCGGTGTGTGTGCGCGGCCCGCTACCGGCGGGCCGGGGCGAGGGGGGGCGTCGGGGCACCGGCGCCGTCGGCCATGCCGGCGAGGAGCTCCACCAGGGCGTCGGTGCTGCGCATCCGCGGTTGCCAGCCGAGGTCCCGCAGCGCCCGGGAGCAGTCCATCACCGGGACGCCGAGCGCCAGGTCGAGCCAGCCCGGCGGCGTCGGCTGGAGCCCCGCCCGCCACGATGCCCACACCAGTCCACGCGCCAGGCCCGCCGGCACCGGCACCGTCCGCGCGCCGAGCGCCTCCGCCATCGTCGACGGGTCGAGCACCGGGCCGGCCGCGACGTTGAAAGCGCCCGCGGCGTCCGTGACGAGGGCGCGATGGTATGCGGCGGCCACGTCGTCGGAGTGCAGCGCCTGTACCCGTAGGCCGGGGATGTCGGGGACGACCGGGATGCGCCGGGGCGCGAGCGCAGCGCGCGGCACGAGCCGGCCGAGGAAGAGCCGCCGCACGCCCGACGCGGCGCGGCGCGAGAGCACGAGGCCGGGGCGCATGCGCACGACGCGCATTCCGGCGCCCGCCGCCTCGAGCGCGTCCAGGCGCGCCTCGGCCTCGGCCTTGTGCCGGGCGTAGAAGGACGTCGGCATGCCCTCGTGCGGCCACGACTCGTCCACCACGCGCTCCTTCGGGCCCGGCGAGTAGACCCCAACCGACGACGCGTGCACCAGCGTCCCGACGCCCGCCGCGAGGGCGGCGGCGATCACGCGGCTCGTCCCCTCGACGTTCGTCCGCCACAGCTCGCGCGCCGCCCGCGAGGGCTGGATCGCCCAGGCCAGGTGCACGACGACGTCGGCGCGTCGCAGGACGCCATCGAGGGGGTCGCGCCCGACGTCGGCGCGCACGAAGCGCGTGCGGGGCAACTCGACGCCGGCGGGCGGGCGCCGCGAGAGGCCGACGATCTCGGTGATCGACGGATCCCCGGCGAGGAGCGGCAGCAGCGCGGTGCCGACGTTCCCCGTTGCCCCCGTGACGACGACCCTCACCCGGGTGGGGTTCCCCGCACCCCCCGCGGCAAACCCCCGCGGGCGGCGCGGGCGCGTTTCCCGCCGGCGGTCGCGGGTACCGCCGCGCCCAACCCCGAGAGGAGCACGATGCGAGCCGTGACATGGCACGGGAAGCGGGACGTGCGGGTCGAGGACGTGCCGGACCCGCGCATCATCGAGCCGACCGACGTGATCGTGGAGATCACCTCGACCGGCATCTGCGGGTCCGACCTGCACCTGTACGAGGTGCTCGGCCCGTACCTCGACGCCGGGGACGTGCTCGGCCACGAGCCCATGGGGATCGTGCGCGAGGTCGGACCCGGGGTCTCGACCCTCGCCGAGGGCGACCGGGTGGTCGTGCCGTTCAACATCTCCTGCGGCACCTGCTTCATGTGCGACCAGGGCCTGCAGTCCCAGTGCGAGACCACCCAGGTGCGCGACCAGGGCAGCGGCGCGGCGCTGTTCGGCTACACCAAGCTCTACGGGCAGGTCCCGGGCGGCCAGGCGCAGTACCTGCGCGTGCCGTTCGGCGACACCCTCCCCGTGAAGGTGCCGCACGGGCCGCCGGACGACCGCTTCGTCTACCTCTCGGACGTCCTGCCGACCGCCTGGCAGGGCGTCGTCTACGCCGACGTCCCCGCGGGCGGGACGCTCTGCGTCCTCGGGCTCGGCCCGATCGGCGACATGGCGGCGCGGGTCGCCCTGCACCGCGGTGCAGGACGGGTGATCGCCGTCGACCTGGTGCCCGAGCGCCTCGCGCGCGCTGTCGCGCGCGGCGTCGAGGTCGTCGACCTGAACGATCACGAGGACGACCTCGGCGACGTCATCCGCGAGATGACCGGCGGCCGCGGCCCGGACGCCGTGATCGACGCCGTCGGCATGGAGGCGCACGGCGCACCGGTCGGCAGGCTGGCCCAGACGCTGGCCGGCCTCCTGCCGGACGCCGCGGCGCAGAAGCTCATCGAGACCGCGGGCATCGATCGCATGAGCGCCCTGCACGCCGCGATCGACATCGTGCGGCGCGGCGGCACCGTCTCGCTGCTCGGCGTCTACGGCGGCACCGCCGACCCGATGCCGATGCTGACCCTGTTCGACAAGCAGATCCAGATGCGCATGGGCCAGGCCAACGTGCGGCGCTGGGTCGACGACATCATGCCCCTGCTGCTCGACGGCGACCCGCTCGGCGTGGACGACTTCGCCACCCACCGCGTCCCGCTCGAGGAGGCGCCGGATGCCTACGCGGCGTTCCAGGCCAAGCAGGATGGCGCGATCAAGATCCTGCTGAAGCCATGAGCGCCGAGCGCACGACGACGACGGAGGCCCCGCGGGACGACCTGCGGCCGGCCGGCGCCGGGCGCGGGGGCACGCTGCGCCGCGCCTGGTCGGAGTTCCGGGAGGACGAGCTCACCGACCGGGCCGCCGCCCTCACCTACTACGGCCTGCTGTCGCTGTTCCCCGCCCTGATCGCGATCGCCTCGATCGTCGGCCTGGTGGCCGATCCGCAGGAGCTGACCGACGCCGTGCTGGAGGTCGCGCCGCGCTCGACGGCCGACAGCCTCCAGGGTCCGATCGACTCGATCACGTCGAACAGTGGTGCCGCCGGTGCGGCGCTCGTCGTCGGCCTCGCCGGGGCGCTCTGGGGCGCCTCGGGGTACGTCGGCGCCTTCGGGCGGGCCCAGAACGCGATCTACGAGGTGCGCGAGGGTCGGCCGATCTGGAAGCTGCGCCCGCTCCAGCTCCTCATCACGCTCGTGCTGGTGCTGATGATCGCCGTCGTCACCGTGGCGATCGTGCTTACCGGCCCGGTGGTGGAGGCGCTGGCCGAGCCCCTCGGCCTCTCCGGCCCGCTCGTGACGGCGTGGGACGTGGCCAAGTGGCCGGTGCTGCTGCTGATCGTGATCGCGATGTTCACGCTGCTCTTCTACGCGACCCCCAACGTGCGCCCGAGCGGCGTGCGCTCCGTGGTCCCGGGGATCGTCCTCGCCCTCGTGATCTGGGCCGTGGCCTCGGCCGGTTTCGCGCTCTACGTCGCCTGGTTCGGGTCCTACGACCGCACCTACGGCACGCTCGGCGGCGTGGTCGTGCTGCTGGTGTGGCTGTGGATCACCAACGTCGCCCTGCTGCTCGGCGCCGAGGTGAACGCCGAGCGCGAGCGCACGGCGCAGCTGCGCGCCGGCGTGCCCGGCGCGCGCCGGCAGATCCGGCTGCCGCGCCGCGACCCCGCGGACCGGCCGCGCACCGAGTGAGCCGCGGGGGCGCGGCCCGACCGCTCCGGCGGCCGGGTCCGCGGCGTCGCGTGCTACCGTCCCGGCCACTCGGCGCCCCCCGGCGACGACCGCGCTGTCCGATCCCCGGCCGGCGTCCCGAACGGTGACGCACGAGGGGCGGGCAATGAGGGCAGCGACGATCCTGGGCGCCGACGCGCGGCGCCGCATTCCGGCGAGGGTGCGCGCGTGAGCGCCCGCGCGGGCGCGGCTCCGCGGATCGACTTCTCCGGGGGAGGGGAGTTCTACGCGGACCTGAAACGCGAGGTCCGGGCCCTGCTGGACGAGCCGGGCCGCGCCCGGCGCGCGCAGCGGCGCATCTACGCCAAGAGCGCGTTCATGTTCCTGTGGGCGATCGGCTCGTGGGCCGGCCTGCTGTTCCTGGCGCAGACGTGGTGGCAGGCCGGCGCCCTCGCCGTCTCGCTCGGGCTGGCGCTCGCGGGCATCGGCTTCAACATCACCCACGACGCCAACCACGGCAGCTACTCCCCGAACCGGCGGGTCAACCGCGCCGCGCAGTGGAGCATGGACCTGATCGGCGCGAGCTCCTACGTGTGGCGGACCAAGCACAACACGGCCCACCACACCTTCACGAACATCTCCGGGGCCGACTCGGACATCGACTCGATGCCGTTCGCGCGCTTCGCCCCCGACCAGCCCCGGCGCCGCTACCACCGCATGCAGCACTGGTACATGTGGGCGCTGTACGGCCTGTTCGCCATCAAGTGGCACACCGTCGGCGACTTCGCCTACCTGCGCGCCGGCAGGATCGGCGAGACGCCCCTGCGCCGGCCGAGGGGCGCCGAGCTGGCCGGCTTCTGGCTGGGGAAGGCGGCCTTCGTGACATGGGCGCTCGTCATCCCGGTGATGGTGCAGCCGGTGTGGTGGGTGCTGATCGTCTTCGCGATCGTCTCCTTCGTGCTGGCCTTCACGCTGGCCGTGACCTTCCAGCTCGCGCACTGCCTGGAGGAGGCGGAGTTCTCGAGCATCGAGGAGATGGCGGCGGGCGGGTCGTCGGAGTGGGCCCGCCACCAGCTCGCGACGACGGTCGACTTCGCGCCGCGCAACCGCCTCCTGGCGTGGTACCTCGGGGGCCTGAACTTCCAGGTCGAGCACCACCTCTTCTCGCGGGTCCCGCACACGCACTACCCCGCCATGGCCCGCGTGGTCGGTGAGGTGTGCGCGCGTCACGGCGTGCGCCACCAGGTGCACGAGCGCCTGTGGTCGGCGCTGGCCTCGCACGCACGCTGGCTGCAACGGATGGGCGCGCCGCCGGCCCCGGCCTGAGGCCGGCCCCGGCCTGAGGCCGGCGCCCCGGCGCCGTCAGCCGAGCAGCGTCCCCAGCCACGCGCCGACGGCCGCGCGCAGGCCGGGGGCGTCGGAGCGCAGCGAGTGGTCGCCGCGCAGCCGCACGACCGTGCGCCCGGGGGCGGGATCCGGCATGCCGAAGGGGTCGCTCTCGCCCTGCACGATCAGCACGGGGACCGTGACGGCCTCGAGCTCCGGCAGCCGGCTCGGTCGCGGCGGGCGCCCGGCGCCCGCCGCCGGCTGCAGCGGGAAGGCCAGGCAGAGGACGCCCGCGGCCCCCGTCGCGGCCGCCGTGCGGCAGGCGACCCGGGCGCCGGACGAGCGGCCGCCGGCGACGAGCGGCAGCGCGGGCCCCTCCTCGGCGCGCAGCTCCGCGACCACCGCGCTCCATGCCGCGTCGAGGCGCGCGGCCGGCGCGGGCGACCGCCGTCCCGTCACGCGGTAGGGCTGCTCGATCAGCGCCACCACCAGGCCCAGCGACAGCCCGACGCCGGCGGCGATCGCCAGGTCGGGGGCGCCCACGCCGCCCCCCGCGCCGTGACCCATCGCCATCAGGGCGCGGGGCGCGCCCGCCGGCCGCCGCAGGTGGGCCCGCGCGGGGCCGGCGGCGGTGTCGATCTCACGGATGATGGCGTCCTGCAACGTCGGCTCCCGGTCCGGCCCCACGGTACCGCCCGCCGCCGATGTCGCCCACGGGCCGCCAGCGCGCCAGGACCGCCCGATGGCGCTCCGCCCGCTCCGCGGCGTCCGCCAGGCGACCGCGACCGCGCCGCCGGGGATCATCGCCGTGCCCCGATCGGCGGCGCGGTGGCGGTCGAGACGGCGGCGGCCTGGTCGACGCGGGCGTGGGGGGTGCCGGACATGGACTGCTCCCGGGGAGGGGTTCGTGCGACGAGGGTCGCCGCCCCCCGTCAGCCGACCGTCAGCCGCCCGGGAGGTGCGCATGAGCCGGGACCGGTCGTACAATCGCCCGCGTGCTGAGGGTTCGACTGCTCGGGAGACCGTCCCTCGAGTGGGACGGTGCCCCGCTCGACTGGCCCGCGGGCCGCCGGGCCTCCGAGCTGCTGGCCTGGCTCGCCCTCCACCCCGGCGAGCACGCCCGTGCCGACCTGGCGCCCGCGTTCTGGCCGGACGTGCTCGACGAGAGCGCCCGCGCGAGCCTGCGGACCGCGCTGCACGAGCTGCGGGCGGCGCTCGGGCCCGCGGCCGCGGCGCACCTGGTGGCGTCCCGCGACCGGGTGGCCCTGGACCGCGGCGTGTGGGTCGACGTCCGCGAGGCCCGGCGGCTGCTGCGCGAGGGCGACGACGCCGGCGCCGTCGCGCTGGGCGACGACCTGCTGAGGGGGATGGACGCCGAATGGGTGCACCCGGCCCGGGAGGAGCACCGCCGGGACGTGGCCGACGCCCTGGGCCGCCTCGCCGACGGCGCCGCCGCGGCCGGCGACCACGCGGGCGCCGTGGCGCACGCCCGGCGCCGCGCGGCGCTGGACCCGCTCGCCGAGGAGCCGGCCCGGCGGCTGATGACCGCCCTCGCCGACGCGGGGGACCGGGCCGCCGCCCTGGCCGCCTACGAGGACCTGCGGGGCCGGATGGCCCGCGAGATGCGCGTGGTGCCCTCCCCGGCGACCCGCACCCTGGCCGACGAGCTGCGCGCCGGGGGCGCGGGCCCAGGGGTCGCCCCGGCGCCCGCGACGGTGGGGCGCCGTCTGGCCGACCGGCTGGCCGAGCGCGCGCGGCGGTCGTTCGTGGGGCGCGCCGAGGAGCGGCGGCGGCTCGCGGACGCCCTCGTCCCCGGGGCCGCCGGCCCGGCCGTGGTGATGCTGCACGGCCCCGGCGGGGTCGGGAAGTCGCGCCTGATGTGGGCGGTGCTCGACGACCTCCCCTCGGGGGTGCGGGTGGTGGCGCTCGACTGCCGCGACGTCGAGCCCACGCCGACCGGCTTCTCCCGGGCGCTCGCGCACGCCCTCGGCGCCCCGGCCCCCGAGGGCCCGGAGCGCCTCGCCGACCGCCTGGGCGCCGGGGCGCCCCGGACGGTGCTGGCCCTCGACACGTTCGAGAGCTTCGTGCTGCTGGAGACGTGGCTGCGGCGCAGCTTCCTCCCGCTGCTCCCGGAGGGCGTCGTCACGCTGATCGTGGGACGCAATGCGCCGTCGGCCGTCTGGCTGACCGACCCGGGCTGGCAGGGGCTGATCGAGAGCCTGCGGCTGGGCGGCCTCGACGAGAGTGCTGCGTCGGAGCTGTTGCGCCTGCGCGGGCTGGACGGCGACGCGGCCGCCCGTGCCAACCGGTTCGCGCGGGGGCATCCCCTGGCGCTGGAGCTGGCGGCGGCCGCGGGGCCCGGGGGCGGCGAGGCGCCCTCCACCGGGGCCGCCCCGTCTCCCGAGACGATCGCGCGCCTCGTGGAGGTGGTGCTCGGCGGCCTGGAGCCGGACCTGGTCGAGACGGTGCGGGCCGCGAGCACGCTCCGGCGCGTCGACGAGGGGCTGCTGCGCGCACTGCGCGGGGACGCCCTGGCCGCGGCGGCCTTCGACCGGCTGCGCGATCTGCCGTTCTGCGAGCAGGGGCATGCCGGCCTGCTGCTGCACGACATGGTGCGCGACGCCGTCGCCCGCGACCTCACCCACCGCGACCCGGCCCGTGCCGCGGCCTACCGGCGGGCCGCGGCCGCCGAGCTGGCGTCCCGGCCGGCGAACGGCGAGGACCTCTGGCAGGTGACCGCCGACCGGCTGTTCCTCGTCCAGAACCCCTCCGTGCGCGACGCCTTCTTCCCGCCCGGCGCCGTGGAGCACGTCCTCGAGCCGGCCGGGCCCGGCGACCTCGACGCGATCCTCCGCATCGCCCGCGCCTGGGACCCGCCGGAGGCCTGTGCCTGGATCCCCGTCTGGGCCGAGCGGCTGCCGGGATCGCTGACGGTGGTGCGCCGCGACGACGGGACCGTCATGGGCTTCTCGGCTGTCGCCGAGAACGGCGCCGACGTGCTCGACCTCCTCGACGACCCGGTCGGACGCGCGTGGCGGAAGCACCTCGACGAGCGGCCGGTGGAGCCGGGCGAGCGCGTGCTGCTGATCCGGCGCTTCCTGACGGCCGAGCACGGCGAGGCGGTGTGCACCGTGATGGCGGCGACCTTCCTCGACGTCAAGCGGCTCTACATGGAGATGCGCCCGCATCTGCGGCGCGTGTACAGCGTCGTCGCCGACTCCCCGTCGGTGGCCCCGGTCACGCGCCCGCTGGGTTTCCTTCCCGCCGGCCCGCCGGCCCGCGTCGGCGACACGGCGTACCACCCCGGCGTCCTCGACTTCGGGCCGCGCAGCGTGGATGGGTGGCTGGCGCGGCTGATCGACGCGGAGTCGGACGCGGTCGCCGAGGGGCGGCCGCACGAGGCGGCGGTCGTCTGACGCTGCGCTGACGCGCGGCTGACGGGGCGCTGACGGGGGCCGCCGAGACTCGGCGCATCCCTGATCCGACCCCGGAGGAACCCATGACCACCGCCGCCCCCGCACCCGCCCCCGCCTTCGACGAGGCCCGCGTCGAGCGCTTCGCCGGCCTGCTCGTGAACGAGGCGGGCGCCGCCGTCAACGCCGCCCTCGTCGTGATCGGCGACCGGCTGGGCCTGTACCGCGCGATGGCCGACGGCCGGCCCGTCACCCCCGCCGGCCTGGCCGCCGTCACCGGGACCCACGAGCGCTACGTGCGCGAGTGGCTCTGCGCCCAGGCCGCCTCGGGCTTCGTGGAGCACGACGCGGCCGACGGCAGCTTCACCCTCCCGGCCGAGCACGCCTTCGTGCTCGCCGACGAGCAGAGCCCCGTCGCCCTCGCCGGCATGTTCCTGGCGGCCGCCGCGGCCGTCGGTGCGCGCGACCGCATGGCCGAGCGCTTCCGCACCGGCCGCGGCCTCGGCTGGCACGAGCACGAGCACGACCTCTTCTGCGGCACCGAGCGCATCTTCGGCGGCACCTACCGCGGCCACCTGGTGAGCGAGTGGATCCCGGCCGTCGAGGGCCTGCGCGAGGCGCTCGAGCGGGGCGTCGCGGTGGTCGACGTCGGCTGCGGGCACGGCATCTCCACGGTCCTGATGGCCGAGGCCTTCCCCTCCTCGACCTTCACCGGCTACGACGTGCACGCCGCGTCGATCGAGACGGCGCGCGCCCGCGCCGCGGCCCACGGCGTGACGGCCAACGCCCGCTTCGCCCTCGCCTCGGCCCAGGACCACCCGACGGAGGGCGCCGGGCTCGTGACGTTCTTCGACGCGCTCCACGACATGGGCGACCCCGTGGGCGCCGCCCGCCGTGCGTGCACGGCGCTGGCCCCGGACGGCGTCTGCATGGTGGTCGAGCCGATGGCCGGGGACCGGGTGGAGGACAACCTGAACCCGGTGGGGCGCCTCTACTACGGCTTCTCGACCCTCGTCTGCACGCCCGGGTCGCTCTCGCAGTCCGGGCGGGCGGCGCTCGGCACCCAGGCCGGCGAGGCGCGCCTGCGGGAGGTGCTGCTGGCCGGCGGGTTCTCGTCGGTTCGGCGCGTCGCCGAGACGCCGTTCAACATCGTGCTCGAGGCACGTCCGTAGGACCGGCTCCGGGTGGGGACGGCCGCCGGGCGTGCCTGTGGCGGTCGTCCCCCCGCGGGCCCATCGGCCGGTGGCGCCATGGCCGGTACCTCGAGTTCGCTTGAAGTCCGGGCCGCCCCGTGCTGCACTCGGGCCGTGTCCGAGACGATGACCATCGGCGAGGTCGCCGAGCGCAGCGGCGTCGCGACCTCGGCGCTGCGCTTCTACGAGGACCGCGGGCTGCTGACCTCCGAGCGCACCGGCGCCGGCCACCGGCGCTACCCCCGGGCGGTCCTGCGCCGCGTCGCCTTCATCGTCTTCGCCCAGCGCGTGGGCCTCACGCTGGAGGAGATCCGCGCCGAGCTGGCGCGCCTGCCCGCCGATCGCGTCCCGCGGCGCGCGGAGTGGTCGCGGCTCACCGGCCCCTGGCGCGAGCGCATCGACGCGCGCATCGCCGAGCTCGAGCGCCTGCGCGGCAGCCTTGACGAGTGCATCGGGTGCGGCTGCCTGTCGCTCGACCGCTGCCGGCTCGCCAACCCCGGCGACCGCGCGGGCGCGGCGGGCCCGGGGCCGCGCTTCTGGGTGGGGGACCCCCGCGAGGCCTGAGCCGCGGCGCTGCTAGCCTGCGTTCTCCGGGCGACGTGGCGAAGTGGCTAACGCGGCGGTCTGCAAAACCGTTATTCGCGGGTTCGACTCCCGCCGTCGCCTCTCTGATTCTCAGGCGGGTCCTGCTAAGAGCAGGGATTTTCCCGCTCCCTTACTCGCGTCGAGTTCCGCTCGCGACCGCTCAGGGCCGCCCTTCTCTGTCGCGCATTGTCGCGCGTTTGTCGCGCACTCTCCCGCTGGCCCGCGACGGGCTGGACGACGGCCCGGTGAGGGGCGACTCTCAGGCCATGACGCTCTCGTGTCTTCGACGGGCGGCTCGAGCCGAGGATCGGCTCCCCGCTGAGCTGGCTCAGGCCCTGGGCCCGGGCCTGGTCCTCAACAGCGCCCGGCGCGTCGCCGAGGTCGGTGGCACGACGTACTGGGTCGTGCCGACCGACGACGGACAGGCCGTCATGTTCTTCGGCATGGACGATCGCGGCGGGGGCGGCGGCATCGCCACCTACGCCTCCCTCGCGGAGCGGGGTGCAGCCGCCCATCTGGAGATCCGCGGCGGTCGCTGGCGCCACGTGCTTCTGGTCGCGGACGGCATCGACCGAGTGCGCTGCAACTCGGTTGAGTCGCCGGTCACCGACAACCTCGTGGTCTTCGACCTGCCCGACCGGCAGCGTCTCCTCCGGCTGGAGGGTCCCACCGGGGTACGCGAATACGACCTCGGGCCCTCCGATCGGGACGACTTCCTCGACTGACCGTCCAGGAGGCTGACCCGCGGTCCTGGGGCCGCGTTGTGGGCCCGCTCAGTCCGACTTCGGCCAGAGGAGGCGGACGTCGGCCTCGTACACGCCATAGATGAACGGGCCCGCGCGACGACACCGCTGCACCATCCGATGGCGGTGGGCGACGAGTCGGCGCGCCTGCTCCTCGCCGGTCAGGTTGGCGTTCGTCACGCAGAAGGCCTTGACTCCCGCCTCACGCAACGCGGCGAGTTCCGCCGGGCGCCGGCGGATGCTGTCGTCCTTCATCAGCACGGCCCAACCGCGCTCGCCCGCCAGCGCGAGCCACTCCTCGTCGTACACGCCCTGGCCGCGCTCCTCCCCGTACACCGAGGCGAGGGTGTGGACGATCAATCCCGACGCGCGAAGCTCCTCGGCCACGCGGTAGCGCCCGAGACTCCGGTCGAGGAAGAACTCCGGATCAGGCGGCTGCGCGCGCCGCTGCCGCCCGGGCGGCGTCCTCGATCTCCTCGACGGGGACTCCGAAATCCTCCGACAACTCGGCGAACGATTCCCCCGCCCGCCAGCGGTCGAGGACGTCCTCGACCCTGGCGCCGCCCCGCTGGAAGAGGGGTCTCCCGAATGCGCGGTTCGGGTCCACGACGACCAAGGCCCTGCCGAAGGCGGGGAGCCGGACGGAGGCCGGCCATCCATCGCTCGCATAGGTGATGAGTTGGAGGTAGCTCTGGACGACCTCCGCGAAGACGCGCTGCCCCGACCGCACCACGGTCAGCTGCTCGGCGACCTGCTCGTCGTGGCTGGCCGCGGCGTAGTCGTAGAGGACGTCCGCGCCGTCTGAGTAGAGGCTCCGCGACGCGAGAGCATGCTCGAGCCCGATCTCCTCGGAGAGCCGGCGGAGGGCGGGACGGATGCGCTGGAGCGGGACGCCACTGCGCCGGAAGGCCGCAAGGACGAGCCCCTCCGCGACGCCGATGAAGGGGATGCTCGCCTCGCGCCCTCGCACCGGCAGGCTCGTCACGACCGGCTCGCCGATGACGGGCTGTCTCCTCCCGCGGCGCTCGTAACCCCGCGCCCAGGTGCGGAAGGTCGATTCAGGCACCTGCAGGCCGGCCGCGACCTCTCGAACCGTCAGGAGAGGCCGGGTCAGGCGAGGATCATCGTGGGCAAGGGGCGCGACTGCGGCGTCCCTAGGCCGTGGATGGTTCGAGTTCGCGGTGTCTCCGTTCCTGGTCTGCTGGCGATTCATGCTCTCACGAAGGGATCTCGGTGGCGGCTTCGGATCGCGTGAGCAGAGCGTCGAGGAGTCCTGCCGCCCCGCCCTCGTTTCCCGGCATGAGGTGACCGTAGCGGTCGAGCGTGATCGTGATGCTCGCATGGCCCATGTAGGTGGACAGCGCCTTGGCGTTGACGCCGGCGGCGATCATGAGGCTTGCGAAGGTGTGGCGGCATTCGTGCAGCCCGATCGGCTGGAGCCCGGCCGCGCGCCACGCCTTGATGGCCCGCGCGCGGGTGGAGGAGTAGTCGAACGGCAGGACGGGGGTTCTTCCGAACACGAGCCCCTCGCCCGAGCCGGTCAGCAGCCGGTGCTCCAGCAGGTGACGCCGCAGGGCGCCGGCCATCGGCACCCGCCGCCGGCCGCCCCGAGACTTCGTTGCGACGGTGGCTTGCTCCTTGGGGTCCCACGACCGCTCTACCCGAATCACACCCGTCGCGAGGTCGACGTCGGTCCAGAGCAGCGCCATGAGCTCGCCCCGCCGCAGGCCGCCGTAAAGGGCAGTGGCCCACATGCCACGGTCGCGGTCGGGTACCGCCGCGACGAGCCGCGCGGCCTCGTCAGGTGAAGCGATGCGCTCACGACGCCCCCTGACGGCAGGAAGCTGGATCCGATCGCACGGGTTCACGGCGATCTCGCCGCGTCCGACCGCGCGTCGGAAGATGACGCGTAGCGGCATGAGCGTGTTCCTGATGCTGCTCGGATCAAGGCCCTCGGCGAGCAGCCGGTCGGCGAGGTCCTGAACGTCCGAGCGCCGGATGTCGGCGAGGCGCATGGCGCCCAGGTCCGGGAGGAGGCGCGTGCGGAACGAGGCCTCGTAGCTGCGGATCACGCTGGGCTTGTATGCGTCGCCGGAACGGTTCCGGATCGTGCCCTCCCGCGCTCCCACGAGCCAAGCCTCGCCGGCCTCGCGGAGGCTGACCGACGACGGCGCCCGCATCTCTCCCCGGTTGAGCGCCACGGTCGCCTCGGCTCGCCACGACTTGGCGGCCGCGAGCGTGGGGAAGGTCTTGCGGATGCGTGTCCGGTCCCGGCTGCTCCAGACGTTCGCCTGGTAGCTCGGACTGCAGTTGCAGCGCGCGCCTGAGCGGCTCGCGCACGAGCGAGAATGTCGGACCTCGATGCCGGTCGTTCGACCCATCACGACTCGCGCCGAGCGTACCGCGGGGCTCGGACCACCTGAACAAAGGGGGAGCAGCTCGTCGGAGCCCGGGGCGCACCGGGCGCGCTAGCCGACACGACTGACCGCACCCTCCCGTACGGGATGCATCCGGCCGCCGTATTCGTCGTAAGACTGATGGATGTGTCCACCACCGACGATCTGCTCGTACGCAAGGCGCGCGACGGCTCACGCGACGCGCTTGGCGATCTCTTCGACCGGCACTGGCTGCCCGTCTGGAGGGCGGCCTTCGCCCTCTCCGGAAGCCACCAGCTCGCGGAGGACTGCGCGCAGGACGCCTTCATGCGCGCGTTCGCTCGCCTCGGCGACTACCACGGCCCGAGTTTCCGCGCCTGGGTGGTGCGGATCGCGGTCAACCTGAGCCTCGATGCCCGCCGTCGCGACCGGCGCTTTGTCGAGCTCGCCGACGAGACGATCGACGACGCGGCGATCATGCCGGTCCCCGACGCCGCCCTCGAGCGGGCGCTCGCCGAGCTGCCGGCGGACAGGCGCGCCATCGTCGTTCTGCGCTTCTGGCTCGGATACTCGCCGCCGGAGGTCGCCGAGTTGCTCGGTCTTCCGATCGGGACCGTCCATTCGCGCCTGTCGCGCGCGCTCACCCAGCTGCGAGGACAATTGGAGGTGGAAGATGTCGAGCGAGCTTGAGCGCCGCCTGCTCGCCGTCGGTGAGGCGCTGCCGGCGCCCCCTGCGGCGGTCACCAACAGGGTGCGCCAGGCGGTCCTCGAAGGTGTCCAGGTCAGGGCGCCGTCGAGGCTGCGGCGGTCGCTGCGGCTCGCTCGCCGACCGGCTGCTCTGCTCCTGAGCACGGCCGCCGCTGGAGGCATCGCCGTCCTTCTGGCCCTCCTCATCACCAACGGACCCACGGCGAAGGACGCGACACCCGCGTCGCTTCGCCCGGATCTGTCGAGCCTGACCCGCGTGCGCCTCTGCAAGGAGCCGCGCCTTCACGTTCCCTGCGTGGTCGGCACGGCGAGGGTCCGCGCCGCGACGCCCGCGCTCGTCGATGCCCCCTGGCTCTACGGAGCGCCGGTCCGCCGCCTCGGCCGCGAGCCGGCACGGCCCTCGCTCGTCTTTCCTCCGGGCACGACCTACGGCCAGGCGCTCGATGCCCTCTACGTGTCGGTCGTCCTCACGGGCGGCCTGCCCCCGGGGACGACCCTCGGGCCGCCACTGCCCTCGGGGGCCGTGCTCCTGAAGCCCGACGACCCCGCGCAGGGGATCGCGCTCGACCTGAGGGCACCGCTCGGCTACACGCCGCCCCACGGGACCATCTTCAGCTTCCTTCTTGCCGGCCGGCCCGACGGTCCGCGGCGCGGGCGCCTGTGGCCATCGGTCACTCGGATCGCCGTTCCGACCCTTCCGGCGTGCATGATCGTGAGCAACCGCGCGAGCCTGCCGCCCGCCTGCGGCCCGAAGGATCAGCCAGTCATCAGGGGGGACGACCCGAGCGTCGCGCCCTTGCCGGACGTCGGCGTCTCGGCGGGCCTCATTCGCCCCGAGAAGCGGGTCGCCGCGCCGCCGCTCACGCTGCCCGTCCTCTCGTCGGCCACGACGCCGCGGGGCGCCGCATCGCAGGTGAGCCTCGACTCGCTTCACGGGCGTGTCGTCGTCGTCGGCCTGACCGCGTCCTGGTGCGAGCCGTGCCGCGGCCAGGTCCGCGCGCTCGACGCGATGGCGATCCAGTGGCGGGAAGAGGGTGTCACGGTGCTCGGCGTCGCTACGAACGACCTCACGGCCAAGGCCCGTCGTTTCCTTCGACCGCTCGCGTTCGTCAGCCTCCGCGACCCGACGGGTGTGGCGGCGGCCGGCCTCGGCGGCACGGGGTTGCCCGAGACGGTCCTCATCGACAAGCAGGGGCGCGTGGCGCTCAGGCTCCCGGGCACCCCCATCGCGAGACGACTCGACGAAGGCATCGCCGAGCTCGTCGCGGAGAGCCCATGAGCTCGAAGCCCTAATGTCGCGCCCGCCGCCGTTGCGTGACGCACGACTGCGGAATGGCGAGCGTGGACGAGCGGTGAGTCGATCAGGACCCCGCCACGGGCGGCGGGGTCCCAGGGGTGGGGCGCCCCCGCTCACGTACGTGAACGCTGCACCGAACGAAGGCCGGAGGTGAGCGCGTGGTCAGCGGTGCTGTCGGCCACATGATCGGTGTGTTAAGGGAGCGGCGCACCGTCATGATGCAAGTGCGCCCGCCATCTCCTCGAGGCCGTGTCCCACTGAGTGGTGTGATTTCTCGGAGTGATCCTCAGCGTGTGGTGG